>Ga0272441_10001133_pt1 | contig 57074 bp, 55 predicted proteins | sample SSMProp6N_FD_193582 | JGI IMG/M metagenome (GOLD analysis project Ga0272441, IMG submission 193582) | Marine sediment archaeal communities from Little Sippewissett salt marsh, Falmouth, MA, United States - SSM-Prop-6N | ecosystem: Environmental > Aquatic > Marine > Wetlands > Sediment ...
ATGGGCAGATGATTTTTCACCGGAACAGCACAAATACGGTCCTTTCCCCCCTATTATCGACTTTTACCAGAAGACACAGAATATCACAAAAATCAAATAAAGCGCATTTATGCGACGTATATACCTGATTTTTCTCTGCCTGCCGTTTCTGCTCAGCTCCCAGCAACCCGAGGATATAGAAAAAAAAAGTAGTCTTACCGGCCAGTGGAGAACGTATTATATGGTAACGGCCAATACCGGGTCTCTCACGGATTTTACCGCCTTGGCTACTGGGGGATACCTGAAATACACGTTACAGCCAGGCAAGCGCTGGACTTTTGGGGCCGCCCTCTATAATTCCACCCAAATTGGGGGTATGGATCCCGCTCTGGTGGATCCGATTACCGGTAGGCCGAGCCGTTATGAATTAGGACTTTTTGACGGATTGAACCCCAAAAAGGACGCGGTTTTTATCCTGGGAGAGGCCTATGTCTCCTACGCACTTCCCAAGCACCGGTTCCAACTGGGGCGGATGAAGCTCAATTCTCCTCTGATCAATCCTCAGGACGGCCGGATGATCCCAACCCTGGCACAGGGCTTTTGGTATACATACGAACCCGGAAGTGAAATGAAATTTCAGCTTGGGCTGCTGAACCAGATAGCCCCCCGCTCAACCGGAGAATTTTTCGGAATTGGAGAAAGTATTGGGACTTATCCGGCGGGCCGCAGTGTAACGGGAGCGCCAAATGGCTATCCGGGGCAGACGGCGTCTGACTTTGTGCTTTTCTTTAATGCCCAACTAAAGCTCACACAAAAGCTGAATATCAACATCTGGGACTATATGATCGAAAATGTCTCGAATAGCCTTTATGTGAATCCCAGGTTTGCCCTCAGCCCTACCCTCGAGCTCGAAGGGGAATGGCTTCACCAGAATCGGTTGGCTGAAGGGGGCAATGCACAGGATTCCCTGAGGTACTTCAACCAAAACTCCTCGGATATTCTTGGGTTCCGGATCGGATACCAGGGTAAGGGGAGTCGGATCTCCCTCGCATACGAGAGGATTTTGCCGCATGGGCAGTTTCTTTCTCCCAGGGAGTGGGGACGGGAAGGTCTGTTCAGTTTCCAAAAACGGGAACGCAGTGAAGGCACGGCAGACAACCATGCTCTTGTCTTCTATTACCGCACCCGCATTCCGATCAAGCGGGACTTAGTGGAAATTCAGTCTATCTTCAGTCTCGGCAGGCACTGGAAACCCTCCGTCCTGGATGCGGAGGCGAACAAATATGCCGTGCCGGACTATACCCATCTGAACCTCGACTTCTTTGTTCATTTTGATAAACTCAGGAACCTTAGGCCTGAAGTATTGTTCACTGCCAAATTTGCCAACGGGGAGTTTCCGTATAACCCGAACTTCTACCTTAATAAAGTGGATATGTTCCACCTCAGCCTCGTGCTGAACTATAATTTCTAAGGGAATTCCCGGGTAGGACATTCTCATGAAACATGACTTTTGGGGTTTCTTTCCGGTTTATCAAAAAGTGGGTGCCACATTAGGGGTACCAGAAATAATTGTTTCTGTCGACTTTTGATAGGGCCAGGATACTAGAACATCAGTAACTCCGTTTTCCATTCAAATCCAAAGAACTATGAAAATGATGATTTATTTCAAGAGAGCAGTAGTAGCATTTAGTGTTTTGACTGCCCTTTCTTTAGCTATTTCCTGTGGAAATTCCGATGATGACGTCCGGTTTGATCCAAATCTGGACAATGACCTGGGGCTGGGGCAGAGTGTAGACGATTGTATCGATTTGGGCAGCAATGAATTGTTGCTATCCATTCAGGATGAATTCACAACCCTGCCCGGGAAAGTATCGGTTTTTTTCAGGGTTACGGATGTCACGGGAAATCCTGTAGCCGGCCTGACGGCCAACCAGTTTACTATCTATGAACAAGGACGCAATGACGATTGTTTCAGGACGATCTCCCCATCGGAGTCCCAGGCACGGATTTCACCCAATTCACAAGTCTTTACCAATCATACCCTCCTGGTCCTGGACCTGAGTAACAGCGTTCTGAGTTCGAGTTTATCTGAATTAAAATCCGCGTCCAGCAGCTTTATCAACAACGTGATGAACGGTTCGGAATCCGATTCCTTCCAGATGGCGATCTATTGGTTTGACGGGCAGGACGAACTGCATCAGTTAGAGGCCCTGACACCTTCACGGGAAGCCCTATTGGCGGCCATTGACGGAATAACCACCGATATCAGCAGCGACCCCTCGACGGATCTTTACGGTGCGGTGATCAAGAGTACAGATGTGGCTGAGGCCCTTTTGGAAGACAGTCAGGAGAATAGCACCATTGGAGCCGCTTCTGTGGTCCTTTTTACAGACGGAACGGATCAGGCCTCGCGTTACCGGGAACGGGATGCCCTGGAGAAGGTGGCAGATGCAGATTCCAATATTTCCTTTTTTACCATAGGCCTGGGTACTGAGATCGATACGCAAATCCTGGAATCGGTGGGGAAAACCTTTAGTGTTTTTGCGGGAAACAAAGAAGAACTCGAAACGACCTTCAACCAGTTATCCCAAAAAGTATCTGAGCGTGCCAACAGCTTTTACCTTTTTGAATACTGCAGCCCGAAACGCGACGGCAGTGGTGAAAACAACCTGGTGATCCAGGTCCTTAGGGGAAGCCAGCAAGGAGCCGTCCAAACCCGGTTTGATGCCAGTGGATTTACCGGGGGGTGCCAGTAAGCGCAAAACGCTTTATCTATAGATCATACTGTTTTTCCCATTTCCCTCACGGGAGGAAAGATTATAGAGGAATCCATTGACCACTGCGTATTTTGGATCTCCTGCTTTCGAGAGGATAAACGTGGGATTCATCCCAACACCCAGACGCAGCTCTGCCGGTTTAAACTTTGTGGAAATCAAATGCACAGGGTAAGGTGAATTGATATTTTCCTTGGGAAGGTCAGCCACCCGAACATAGGCTACTCCTTCCTGAAGCAGGCTCCAGAAGTCCAGTTTTTCGACGGACTTCATATCGGGCACTACCTCGTGATATACCTTCGCCTGCTCCAGGTGATAGCCCGTGGCATCGAGGGTCTGATATCCGTAGTATGTGGAGAGATCTCCGAGGTCCACCACCCTGCTGCTGTACCAGAAATCGTCATGGGAAGCGTCATCGACCTCCGGCCTCTGGATTCCGATATCCATAAGGTACTCCTGTCCTAAAAGGGGATAAGTAACCCCTTCTATTTTCAAATCGAAGAGTTTGCGGTCGTTTTCTGGAATGGACTCATATCCTTCGAGCGTCATTTTTTCATAAGACCCCGTGGCTATGGTATAGATGGCGGAAAGAATGGAGACGTAATTCAGTTTGCGGATTTCCTGCTTCTCCACATCTTCCGGATACCCACCCGATTCAATAAGGATGGCACTGGTGCCCCATTTTTGGATATTGTCGCCAAAAGCCCTTGGTTCAAAATCATCGTTGTATTTCCCGACCTGCCCGGGGGCGTACTTCTGGAGGATACCATTCATATAACCAATGACTTTCATGGCATTGGCCCTCACCGTGTTGATCTCCTTTTCGTAATTGTACGCCGGTGCCAGATAGGAAATTGTCGCCGGTTTTGCAGTCCTTTCGGCATTGTAATACGTGCTCTGATCGTGGAGGTTAAAACCGAACTCAGCCTCCAGGCTGTCCCTTACCCCTTTTAGTGTTTGTCCTTCAGGAGATTGCAGACGCAAAGCATCCCGATTGATGTCGATGCCCAGGGCGTTGCGTCGGGCAAAGACTTCGGCCCCATCCGGATTGAGCATGGGTAAAAAGTGCAACCGTACAGATTCGAGGATGGCACGTTTTTCAGTTCCCTGGTCCGGGGAGGCCAGAAAATTCAAAATATCGAAAATAGCCTGGGTAGCCGTAGGTTCGTTTCCGTGCATTTGAGACCAAAGAAAGACATCTGTATCTCCCTTGCCAATGCTTATCAACCGCAGCGGCCGGCCTTCGATGGATCGTCCCACCGTGCGAACTTCAAAGCCCGCCTGTAGCGCCTTAGCATTGATCAGCGGTTGAATATCCCGATGCTTTATACGGCGTTTGTCAAGGCTTTTTTCCTTGTAACGGTCATAGGTTTCATACAGGTTAGAAGTAAAGTCCTGAGTTTGGCCCTGCAGGGCGGAGTACGTCATCAGGATCAGTAAAAATAGAAAGGGTTTACAGGTCATAACTATTGTGGAACAGGTTTAAAGGATAGGTTCTTCAGGTTCTCTCGAATTTTGCGCATGAATGCTGCACCGGGATCGGTTTTTGTCGTCCGATACCCGCTGTCTATTTCAAGCCACAACGGATGCCCTTCAAAGGCGGTATATTCGTAATGCCCGATCAGGTATTCTATAGGATAGGTTTTGACAAGTGCCCGCACCAGGCGGGTGTTGGCCTCCTCTTGTTCTGGGGTCAGGGGGGATTCAGCGGTTCCCCCGACATTTTCAATTCCTATGGCACAATGGTTTAACCCGATTGTATGACGTGCCATGATCGTATCGGGCATCAGGTGATATATTGTCCCATCCCGGTCGATCAAATAGTGGGCTGAAACATTCAGCGCCCCGCCGCCCTGTATATCGCCCCGGGCTGAAGGAAGTCTTTCAGGCTGAAAAGCCTCCAGGGAGCCTTTGAGGGTGGGAATGGCCGTCCAGTGCAACACGATCATCCGGGGTGTAATTTCCGGGGAGTTCACAGAGAGGTCGTACCGGGTATTCAAATACGAAATGGTGAGCGCCTCCCGGTCCGGGCCAAAAGAAATCGGACGCTCTACAATTACGGGTTTGGCACTGCTGCAGCCAAAGATCCCGGTGAACAGAAGCACTACATACAGAATTCTAAAAACTTGAAAGGATCTCATTGTTTTCGATTTCACGCGACCTTCACGTTCATGGGGTTAACCTTTTGTTTATAAGCCACTGAGGATACAGGAATTACCCCGCGAAAGTACTCCTTTCCCATTAATTTTTCAATGGGGATTTCGATTCGGGCAATGGTATATAGCTCTTTTCCCCTGCCATCATGGGAAATGTTTTGTCCTTCCACTGCTCCCTGGCTGCTTCAATTTTCGAACGCGACGAGGCCACAAAATTCCAATGGATTAAACGTTCTTCCGGCAGGGGTTCCCCACCGAAGACCATGAGATGGGTTTGGGCATCACATGAAATTTTACAGGTTTCACCGGCTTTGGAATACAATATACTCCCAACCGGGATTTCGGTATCGCAGGCCTGAACCGAGCCGCTGACCACTACTATCCCGATTTCGCCCCCTACCCCTTCCGCTAAATTGAGGGTGGCTTTTCCCTCGGTTTTTACCTCAAGCAGAAATAGCTCGGAGTAATGGGGCACGGGCGACTCCTTCCCAAACGCCTTACCGCAAATAAGGGTATATGCGGCTTCCGGCGTCTTCCATCGGGGAAGCTCAGAAGCCGCTGAGTGGAAAAAGGCAGGGGCCATATTTTCTTGGGGCTTTGGCAGGGCGATCCAGATCTGATAGCCATGAAGGGTAAATACCGAACCCTTTCGCATCTGCTCCGGTGTCCTCTCGGTATGCGTAATCCCCCGTCCGGCCACCATCAGGTTTACTGAGCCCGGCTCAATTCGCTGGCGTGTCCCCAGGCCATCGCGATGTTCGAGGGTTCCCTCAAAGAGATAGGTCAGGGTGGCAAGCCCGATATGCGGATGCTGCCCAACGTCCATATAGCGCTCGGGGCCCAGGGTTACCGGCCCCATATGGTCTATAAAAATAAACGGTCCAATCATCCGCTTTTTCCGAAACGGAAGCAAACGACCCACGAGAAAATCTCCAATATCCCTGCTGCGTTCAGGAATTATCATTCCGCTATGTGACATAAAGAATTTTTATCTTAGGAACCTAAAGATATCGCATTTCAAATGAAAAACAGGAAACGAAACCTGAGGGGACTTCTCATATTTATTTTGATTTTGTCGGCAGTATGCTATACCCAATATCCAAAGCTCAATATCATAAGTGGGTATACTGCAAAAAACCTGGCATCCTGGGTATATATCTCAGGGCGTTCAGAATCTTCGGTGATAGAGAACGATCACAAAACAGGTTTGATTTCCCTGGCTACGGAAGAAGTCAACCCGGCATCCAACAGTGCTACCTCCACCGTTTTCGGAATGCACAAGCGGCAGGCCGTTTATCGGGAAGGTCTCGGGGTGGTCTTGCTCCCAAAATCTTCAAAGTTGCCGGATTCCTATCTCGTCCCTCAGCGTTTTCAGGTCTCTTCAGCCCTTCCCTATCCGCTCGGACATGGTAATCCCAGGGATACTATTTTCCCTGAAGTGGATTACAAACAACTCCAACGCGGATTGGAACAGGCCTTTTCCAACCCGGAAAAGCAGCGTACCCGCACAGCAGCTGTACTCTATAAGAATCACCTGGTAGCCGAACGTTACATCGAGGGGTTTGGGCCGCAAACCCCGATTTTAGGTTGGTCCATGACTAAAAGCGTGTTGGCAACCCTGTATGGAATCCTGCAATATCAGGGCCAGGTGGATGTTGCCGAAAAAACAGGGCTCCCCCAATGGGAAGGGGATGAGAGAAGGGAGATTACTTATAATGACCTGCTGCGAATGCAAAGCGGATTATCGTGGGAAGAAGAATACAGTGGCATCTCGGACGTTACAAAAATGCTCTTTTTAAGCGAAGACATGAGTACGCCCCAGGCCGAGAAGGAATTGACAGGCCCCCCGGGGTCCGTTTGGTATTATTCCTCCGGAACTTCTAACCTTTTGTCCGGACTTCTGAGAAAGCAATTCCCGGATCCTCAGGAGTATCTCGACTTTCCGTATCGCGAGCTTATCGATAAAATAGGAATGCACACCATGCTCCTGGAGACAGATCTGAAAGGAAATTTTGTAGGTTCTTCGTATGGATGGGCTTCCACCCGCGATTGGGCCAGGTTTGGTTTGCTGTATCTCAACAGGGGGAAATGGGGGGATTCACAAATCTTTGATCCCACCTGGGCCGACTATGTGGCCTCACCCACTTCCCATTCAGAGGAGGCATATGGGGCCCATTTCTGGTTAAACGCCGGAGGCAAGTATCCGGATGCCCCAAGGGATATGTATATGGCTAATGGATTCGAGGGGCAGCATGTCTTTATTATCCCTTCCAGGGGATTAGTGATCGTACGCACCGGACTTGCAGAAGACCCGGACTTTGAACTCAATACATTTTTAAAAGAAGTTATCGCCGCGTTCCCTTAGACTTAAAGCCCCTTGCAGGCATTGGTCTGCCCGGACTCCCTACAACAATAAAAACCCTCACCACAGAAATTGTCCTTTTCACAACAATAAGTTTCCGGACTCCACGAGCTGCCGTATGTTTACATCGTAATCAAAAACAAAGCATTACAAGTTTATTTTTTCATTTTCATATAGTGTTCTCGTAAAAGAGTCCTGTCCCAAACGGCAGGGCTCTTTTTAGTTTGAGATACTCCGTTGCTTTTTTTAGGGATTTCACTGCAGACATGTACGGCCCGGAGAAGGCCGGTCGCAAAGTTATTCCGGGGGGTTCAGTACCACCGTGTCATGCGGTGGGAGAGGGATGACCGTCAATAGATTTTTTTGTGCGCCCGCTTACGGAATCCATTTGTTCTTCCCGAAGTCCGGTTTGCGCTTCTCCAAAAAAGCATTTCTACCCTCTTTGGCTTCTTCCGTCATATACGCTAAACGCGTCGCCTCCCCTGCAAAAACCTGCTGTCCGACCATACCGTCATCGGTGAGGTTCATTGCAAATTTTAGCATTTTGATGGAAGTAGGAGACTTGGCGAGTATTTCCTGTGCCCAGTCATAGGCCGTCTCCTCAAGGACCTCATGTGGAACAACCGCGTTGACCATACCCATTTCATAAGCTTGTTGCGCGCTGTAATTCCGGCCCAAAAAGAATATTTCGCGGGCCCTCTTCTGGCCGATCATCTTAGCGAGATAAGCCGAACCGTACCCCCCGTCAAAACTGGTAACGTCTGCATCGGTTTGTTTAAAAATAGCGTGCTCTTCACTTGCCAGGGTGAGATCACAGACCACGTGCAGGCTGTGCCCCCCTCCCACGGCCCATCCGGGGACCACGGCGATGACTACCTTGGGCATAAACCGTATCAATCGCTGAACTTCCAGTATATTCAGGCGGTGGTATCCGTCTTCCCCGACATATCCCTTATGCCCTCTGGCCTTCTGGTCTCCCCCACTGCAAAATGAAAAAACCCCATCTTTGGGCGAAGGCCCTTCCCCTGAGAGTAAAACCACTCCGATAGAAGTATCCTCCTGGGCATCGTAAAAGGCCTCGTAGAGCTCCCGGGTTGTTTTGGGACGGAAGGCATTGCGCACTTCCGGACGGTTAAATGCAATTCGGGCCACTCCCCCCGCCTTTTTGTATGTTATATCTTCAAAGTTGCCAACGGATTTCCAAGGAATGTTCTTCATAATATGAGTTCTAAAGTACTTTTTACGGATTCCCAAAGATACTATCCACGCCCTAATTCTCCCCTTTTTCTTTAGCTTCTATCCAGCGGGAAAGATAGCGCAGCCGGCCAAAGGCCTCATTTCTGAGCAGGTTTTGGATTACCCGGGTTTCCCGGGCAAGCGCTTTGTGCCTCTGCGGATAGGAATCCATAGCCCCTGTGAGGGTATTGAACGAAGTGTCTAAATGCGCTCTTGAGGCCTCTTGTTGTCGCCCCAGGGACTGTTCCCATTCCACCGGATTCGCGTACAGGTCTACCGCTTTTTCAGCAAATCGTTCTGCCGAATCGGCGACAAAGGGCAGGGCCTTATCGGCTTCCATTATCCCTTCAAAAGCGATAGAAGTGCCCATTACAGGAAGGCCGAATACTGAAGCCTTTAGAATTTTCCCTTTGATTCCCGCCCCGAAACGCAACGGAGCCAACAGGAGTCGGGTATTACTGAGGACGGGCTGGAGTTCTGGCGCCCAGCCCCTTACCAGAAAGCCTTCCCCCGGCGCATGCATCTGAAGGATTTGCTTTGGCAGATAGGCCCCGTAAATATGTAATTCAACACCTGGAAGTCTCTTGCGAATCCGGGGCCAGATATCGGTTTTCAGGCAGGTAATAGCATCCCGATTCGGTGCGTGTTTGCCATTTCCGACAAAAACAAAATCAGAGCGTTTCTGAAAATTTAACCCCGTCGCCGCGGCCGGGCCATCCATTCCAAAAGGCAAATAGACCAGTTTTTCCCTCAGGGAAGGTACCTCAGAGAGCAGCAGCTCCATTTCCCGTTTGGAAATGACCAGGCTGAGATCAGACCGGAACATACTCGCGACTTCCCTGTAAAAAATAGGATGCTCCACCCAGTCGGCAACCGACCACTCCCCTCCCCGTCTAAGGGCATCTTCCCTGGAATGCCTCAGGGAATGCAGGTCCTCGGTGTCCAGGAGCACCTGCGCCCCGGGCAGGTTGTCCCGAACACGCCAGCCAAACTGTTCTTCGGTGAGAAAGCGGTCAAAAAGGACATGGGTAAACCCATTTTTCTGAAGAAATAAATCAAAGGAGGCATCATTGAGTTTAATTTCGACTTCGGTGATACCCAGCTTCCCCAAATCGACACGGTAGTCCCCAGAACCCGAAGCACTACCAAACACGATATGAAACCCCTCCTGCAGAAAACCGTTTAAGAGCCATAGCATACGCACACCGGCCCCTGTAGCCTGAGGTTCCGGCCATTGGTGGCCGATAACGAGTAAAGACTTGTAAGCTGTATCTGGCCCGGACATGGTAAAGACCTATAAACGAGAAGCGTAAAGTTGTGAGATACGAAGTCGTAGCCGGCGTTCGTAATCTTCCTGCAACCAATCCCTGTAGTTCTGTGTATTGTTCATGATGCAGTACGAATACTGTTTAATCCTGAAGTGGATCTCTTCCCCGAGCATTTTTGCCAGGATCCGCGCGTCAAAGATGTCCGAGGAATTTTCAACACAAATCCGCGCATGCTGTTCAATACTCTCCTCCAATACCTGCTTGGATTTACGACCATTGGCAAAAGCCTCTTTGTAGGCCTGTTTGATGTCCATATCAATGACATCCGACTTTTTAAACCGATCCCGTAATTCATCGGGCATAACATAGACAAATTCCCGTTCGATCTCTTCGTCGTTTCGGATGTTTTCCAGATAAAAATCCGGGAAGTGAAAGATCTCCTGCCAATCCAAAGGATCGTCCCAGGGACCAAAACGGGCGATATTATTCCCGAGATCGACGACCGTAAATTCTTCTTTATCCTTGAGAATACGTGAACCCCGACCGATCATTTGAAAATACAAAGTCAGGGAACGGGTGGCCCGGTTCAGGATAATGGTCTGTACACTTGGCTCGTCAAAACCGGTGGTCAAAATACTGACCGAAGTAAGAATGGCATCAGGGGTATTGGAGAACCAGTCCAGGATCTCCCGCCGTTCAGTAGCCGTGTTTTTATTATCGAGGTGCCGAATGGGGTATCCGGCCTTTTTAAACAACTCATAAACGTACTTCGAGGTGCTAATCCCATTGTTAAAAATGAGTGTTTTTGTGCCTTTTGCCAATTCTTCATAAGCGCTGACGAGTTTGCCCAGCATCAGCTGATTGCTGTACAGGGCATCTGAGGAGCGCACAGTATAGTCCCCGTTAACCCCCAGTTTCAATGATTTCAGGCTGACGTCGTAGTTATACATATTTGCACGTGCCAGAAACTTTTTCGAAATCAGGGAGGCGATGGATTCCCCTACAATGAGCTTTTTGTAGTGGTCTTTCATCGGCAATTTGATGTTGGAACTCAAAGGGGTTGCCGTGACCCCGAGGATGATCGCCTTTTCGAAATACTTAAAGAGTTTTCTGAAGGAATTGTAATGGGCCTCGTCAATGATCACCATGCCAATACCATGGAGTTCAATAGCCTTTTCCTGAAGTCGGTTATTGAGGGTTTCCACCATAGCCACAAAACACTGATAGGATTCCTCGTCAGGCAATTCCTTGACTTCGCTATTGATGATTTTATTGTGAACCCCAAAACCTTCAAGCATTCGGGAAGTCTGAAGGCTGAGTTCAATCCGGTGGGTCAGGACTACTACCTTTTTTCCAGTCTCTGCGATATACCGCTTTGCGATTTCTGAAAAAACAACGGTCTTCCCACCCCCTGTAGGCAATTGGTACAGCAGGTTGACGTCGGCCGGCGACTCCTCCAATACCCCAAAAATCTTATTCAGATCCTGGAGTTGATAATCGTAAAGCGTTTTTTCTGAATACGCAGTTTTCGTGCCCAATAGTACAATTTTTCACGTATGGGAATCCGGAGCTTTTCGCGTTCCGGATCAATTTGCAAAACTACTGGATTTTTATACTTTGGCGAAATCCATTTTTCAGATATATGGATTTAGTCAATACCCTGCGCTCCTGGAAACAATATTTTCAGGGACTACGCCTTTGATGAGTTGCCGATAGTTCGAAATAATCTGGGGCGCTACCGATTTAGGATCGGAAACACTGGCAATATGCGGGGTTATATGCACTGCCGGATGATTCCAGAACGGATGATCCTGAGCCAGTGGCTCGGAGTGGAAAACATCGAGGCAAGCCTCTGATAGCATCCCCTGATCGAGCGCATATAACAGGTCAGTGTCTTCCAGGAGCGGACCTCTTGCCACATTGATCAACCGTGCCCCTGTGGGCAGGGTCTTAAAAACATCCCTGTTTAAAATGCCCCTTGTCTCAGGGGTCAACGGCAGGAGGCAGACCAGGACCTCAGAGCGATTTAAAAAGCGGGTGCGATCTGCGTTTCCACGAAATACAGGGAAATGCACCTCAGGAAGGGAGTTTCGGGTCCACCCCACCACTGTAAACCCTGCGGACTCCAGGGATTGCGCCACCGCCAGACCCAGTTTTCCCAAACCCATTATCCCCACAGTCACCTCCTTAAACCTCTGGTAGGTTTTAGGTTTCCACTGGGGGAGGGATTCATTGTATTTGTAGTGCTGAAGTCCTTTGAGCATTCCGGCAGCAACGGCCAGTACAAATTCTGCCATATCCGAGGCGAGATAAGGATCCACCACCCGCATAATGGGCAAGTCTTCCCGAATCTCAGTATCATCAAAGATGAAGTCAACACCTGCCCCCAACCCCTGAATACCCATAAGGTTCGGATAGGCTTTAAGGCTGCCGGGAGGATGTTTCCAAACTGCTGCCATTTTTATCTCAGATTCCTTAAATGCCTCTCCATAACCATAAACAGGAATATCCGGTGCCTCGGCCCTGAGCGCATCTTTCCATACGTCTGTCAGATTGTCGTTTCGCACTATTGCAATAGCCATATACTTTTATTTAATTCGATTTGGGCTCACATTTGGAAATCCCGGGGCAGATATCCACCATCAATGAGTTCCCCGGGATTATTTATTTTTTTTAAATACCCCCTGCTAAGCAACAGGATTTTATCGGATATGGCAAGGATTTCGGCAGCATCGTGATCGGTAACCACTATACCCTTGCGCGACTTCACCAGGCCGATCTGGTTTACGATCTGCTCCTTAATCAAGGGCCCCAGTCCCTTAAAGGGTTCATCCAATAGTACGAAACTCCCCGTCCCGTTGAGGACTGTGATGATTTCTACAAACCGGCGCTCTCCAAAAGAAAGGTCCCTGACCTTCTTCGGGAGTAAAGCCCTTAAAAATGCTTCTTCTTTACGTATTTTCGGCCAAACCTTCCGCCCCAGACACCTCAACACGTCTGCTACCTTTAATGCTCCCGGCAAAAAGGGGTGTTCGGGCAAATAATTCAGGTGCTTTCGCATCGCTGCAAGGCTGCATAAAACGGTTTGATCCACCTTGAGAAACCGTGATTCGCAGGAAACATCTCCATATATTATCCGAAACAAAGTAGACTTTCCCGATCCATTGCGACCCAGCACGCCGACGACCTCTCCCTTTTGGCAGGTGAGGAATACATCGGTAAGTAAAGGGGTCTGGCTCCAGGATTTTCGAATGCTGTCTACCTGCAAAAGGCTCATATAAGGCTCATTATAACAAATATGGTGAGAAAAACGATTACCGACAGGATCAGGGTAGAACCCCACAGGCTTAACCGTGTGAAGCCCAGATTAAAATAGAAGTAGTACTCCTGTTTATACCGCACCTCGTAGATAAGGTAATGCCAGAGTGGCCCCATGATCAGGAAAATCAGCCCTGCGGCCCAAAAACTTTTGAATAGAAGTAAACCCAAAAGTGCTGAAATAACCAGGGCCGGTGGGGCAATCCTCTTTTGAAAGAACCAGAGCGGTCTGCCATATGACAGGAGATTTTTTATCATTAGGTTACAATTGTTCGAGAAAATCCAGAAATGAATCTTTATTCGGCCAATTCGCCAGATCCACTTCCCGGGCTATTTGGGCATATTTTTCCCGGTACTCCCTGTAAATTCCGGAATGGATCAGGTGGGCTCCCCATTCACGGTACGACCGGTACATACTTTTGTAGAAAGCTTCCGGACAATTCCGCGTCTTTTCGAATCGCAATCCGGTCTCCAGGTTAAATGCCATCAGTTCGGCCTGCAGGGAAGGATCCACCCCCAGTGTCTTAAAGTGCTTAAGATATTTATGGGCAACGGATCGCCTGGCACGTGCACGCCTGCGCTTTTTTGGAAAATACTCCTCTGCAATCCGGGCCATAGCTTCGGCCAGTAGTCTATCCTCCTTAGGGTTAAAAATAAAATTGTAGTACGTCTTAACTTCGGGGAACCGTTCGTACAAATCGTGAATCTGCTCCCTCAGGGCAGAACGGTCTAACTGATCTGTATACGCTTTTAGGGCTCTTTTGCTCATCGGACTTTAAAATAAAGGAGAATTACCATATTCGAAGGTCTTTCCGGGCTTCTTTTCTCATAAATCTTTCTAAAGGACTCATAAAATATGTAAAACAATTGTGCCAGGCTTTTGGAAAAGATCAAATAAAACTGTATGTTGAGAGAATGTTAATCTGTAATCCAAATATACATACATGAGGCAACTAAAGATTGTCAAGCAGGTAACCAATCGGGAGTCCAAATCCCTTGATAAGTACCTGCAAGATATAAGTAAAATCGATTTAATAACCGCCAATGAAGAAGTAGAACTTGCACAGCGCATAAAACAAGGAGACCAGATAGCCCTGGAAAAGCTGACAAAAGCCAACCTCCGTTTTGTCGTTTCAGTTGCCAAACAATACCAGAATCAAGGGTTAAAGTTACCCGATTTAATCAATGAAGGAAACGTTGGACTCGTCAAAGCTGCCAAAAGGTTTGATGAAACCAGGGGCTTTAAGTTCATCTCCTATGCGGTATGGTGGATTCGTCAGAGTATCCTCCAGGCCCTGGCTGAACAATCCCGTGTAGTGCGACTGCCACTGAACAAGATCGGATCGATAAATAAAATCAAAAAGACATTTTCCTATCTGGAGCAGGCACATGAACGCCCGCCATCTGCGGAAGAAATCGCCAAAGAACTGGATATGTCTATCAGTGAAGTAAAACAGTCCATCCGAAACTCGGGACGGCACGTTTCCATGGACGCTCCACTTAAAGAGGGTGAAGATTCTAACCTTTACGATGTCCTGCGCTCAGGAGAATCGCCCCGACCGGATAAAACCCTGATGCAACAATCCCTGAACACGGAGATTAACAGGGCCCTGGAAACCCTTTCCCCACGGGAAGCAGATGTAATTAAATTGTATTACGGCATAGGTGACCAACAATCCATGACATTGGCGGAAATCGGACAGACCTTTGATCTGACTCGCGAACGGGTCAGGCAGATACGGGAAAAAGCCATTCGGAAATTACGGCATCAGTCGAGGAGTAAATTACTCAAAGCCTATTTGGGTTAATCAAAAAAAGCGGTCCTTTCGGTACCGCTTTTTTTTTACACACTAATAAACACTAAGAACAATTGAATCCGCTGATTTCGAAGTCAAGCAGAATTTCATTGAGACTCTGGATGAAATCCAGATAGGCTGCGTTGTTTTGATTTTGGTCTGCCATGGGAATTCAGATTTAGGGTAACCGGATCACTAGAGGTAATCTACCTCCACCAGTTTGTTTACACTTAAAATTTCATTTAATTCCTGGAGGAATGACAGGTATTCCTCTCCGTAGGTATCGTAAAGCATAGCAAGATTGGGTTTTGAAATGCAAGAATACTAACGCTGATAAGTCCGGATCTCGTATACACTACCCTGTTTTTCCGGATGTATGGCAGGAATTTGTGGTGAATCACTTGTTTTTTGTGGCGAAAGCGCTCGGATTTCCATTGTCTTAAATCTGTAATTTATAGGTCAATCCCCCACTGACAACCCAAAAGAAAGATCCGGATTCCAACAGGTACTCCTGCCGCCCAACCCCGAATTGGGCCAGATACAAATGGCGTCCTTTCCCGGGCCCGAACTGATATTGAAAAAATAATTGCTGGGATTCGAGAAATAATACGGATTCAGCCTGCAACACCCCGCCATTGAAGAGCTGTCTGAGTTCCGGACTATATCCGAAAGAGGCTGTGAGGCCGAGATAGTTGAAATTGTTGGTCAGGTACTTTCTTATCGTCATGCTTCCTGAGGCTACGGGTCCCCGACCTCCTACAATACTCAGATAGGGCCTGATATTCATGTAATAATTTCCCCTGTACAATCCCACCGAAGCGGTAAGAAGTGTGGCCTGAACCGTCCTGAAATCCAGATATCGGGCTCCAAGAGAGGTTTCCATAGCCTTTGGGAGGTTGGCATAAAGTTCCAAAGCCCCTTTGTGGTTGGGGTACAATTCGGAGTCTGAATACCCGTAGTTCGCATAGGCGTAAAAAGTATTCGATATCGAAGGATATAGATCGAGGTCGTACTGGAAAGCGTCCTCCCCAAAGCGATTGCTGTAATTCAATCTGGGGATAATCTTGCCGTATTTCGTCCTTCTTTGATATTCCAGGCTGGTATACAACATGGGGTCGTAATATTGGTCAAAGGCTTCCAGGCGGTTCGAAATTGAAATCCGATTGTTGTAAGAGGCAGCAGTCTCTTCCTCCCCCGCGGTTTCATCTGATGTCACGGTACCCAATATTTCGGCCCTGAGTTTACTCACAGCGGCATTTTCCCCAAGGAAGTTGAGTGCCTTATTGGCCAGCCCCAATGCAATTGACCTGTTTCCGGCCTGCCGTTCATTGTATATTGCCGATACCCAGGCATCCTCATTGGCCCGATCTCTGGAAGTCACCCTATTCAGGTGCCTTCGGGCTCTTGTGAAATCTCCCTCCCATCTGTAAGTATTGGCCAAAAGCGTCTGGGCGTCCGAATACCTCGGGTACTCCTCCAGAATTTCGGTCAGCAGCTGACGCGCCTCCCGTGAATTCCCCTCAAAAGCGAGTTTCCGGGCTTTTAGAAACTCGGCTTCGGGATTCTCAGCCTCCTGACCAAATATTCCCGTAAACGGAAAGCAGACCAGAAAGACTATGGAAATGACCAGATTCAATCGTTTGTTTTTCATCGGTTTGTTTTTCATGGGACTCGGACCCCCTCAGGATTGTCAGTTTTAACCTCGTTGTCATTCGGTAGTGTCTGAAAGGCAGCGGAAGCCGCCCGTTGCAATTTTTCATCGAGTATTTTGCGATCCCTGACATTCCTCTCGATAAGAGGGACCAGAGACATACTGCGATCCGGATCCCCGGCCCAGAAATACGTGTCGAGCAATGCCGCATAGGCATCGCTGTAATGGGGATTCTTTTTAATGGCTCTTTCCAAAACAATTTCAGATTGTAAATACGCACCATCCCAGGCGAGAATACGTCCAAGGAGTACCTCCGCATCCACATACTGCGGAACCTCCGATAAGATGTACAGGCAAAGATCCTTAGCCCGCTCCCGTTCGCCGTTATGCGCCAGTTCCCGGGCATAGGCAAAAGCTTTATCCAAATCGGCCCCGGGAATAGCACTTTGAATCTGAAGCCATTCTTTTCTTTCTGGTTTGGCGTATGAGTATTGAAGCTTATAGGGCTGTGCAGAGGGATCGATCTTAAATGGAGTATTCAGGGAAGTCCCATGGATTAGGCCTGGGGATTGAAGGGGTGATCCAGGATTCTGTTCCACACCCCTGATTCGCGATGTCTCCTTCCTATAAATATCAACAAGGGGGTCGAGCTCTATACTCGTATTGGCATACAAATCTCCGGGACCTTTCACTTCTAACACATTTTCAAACCACTCCCCTAAGAAGTATTTGGTCTTATTTTCAGAAAGGGGTTGGGCCCTCTCGAGCATTGTCGCCAGAAAAAGGGAAAATACGGCCAGGGTAAAAGGATATACCCGTCCCATCCATTGTTGCATCGGCGCACTCCATTTATAGAGAGCGTAAAAACTTAAACCTGTTAAAGAAAGTAACAGCAAAACCGTCTGTAAATCAGGACCAGAGGTGCTGAAAATTGTTAAAAACACCTTTAATCCGGGTACCGGCATTTCGAAATGCGATAAAAAGTATGCAGTCAGGACACTCTCAAAGAAGAGTAAGGCCGAAAGGATGATCCCCGAAAAATAAAGGCCATATCGAGGCTTAAGGGCTTCCAGGGCGTTAAATGCAAAATACAGGAAAAGCGACAGCAGGGCCGTAAAGCCGAGGTGATGCGCTGAAAGTATAATCAGGTTGCGCAACGCAAAAGAGTCTAAGACCCCTTCAGCGTACAGGCGATACTGCTGGTATAGCCCGAGTAGTAGCAGACAGGCATAAAACGCAAGGATAAGGCGGGTGTAATCTCCCATCCCTTTTCGCGAGGCTCTTATTTGCTTTTGTAGGTCCTGTTCCATTGTTTTAGGCTTTGGCAAATCCCTTGCGGACCTGGGTACCCCAGCCCGCCTGAACTCTGAATAATTTTTTGTAATTCCCCAGAACCGAAGACCAGACCACGATAGGTTGAAATAGAATCGGTTCAAGAAAAGCGCAGCCGATCAGGATAAAAATATCCCTGGTGCGCTGGTATTGATTATATGACCAGACCTCCCATAAAATGGCATAAAGTGAAAACACTACGGCAAAGGAGTAAACGGCAAGGGTAATGGCCAGGAAAAACTCGAAGTAAAGAATACCCAGGCCCCAAAAGAGCAGAATGGTCAGAAAGCCAAAAAACTCGAGTAATGGGGACAGCCACTCGTAAAAAAACCAATAGGGATAACTCAGCATTCCAAGTCTTCCAAAACGGGGGTTGAATAACATATCCCGATGTCTTCGAAGCGTCTCCAGAGTACCCCGAGACCACCTGTCGCGTTGATTTACGAATGTTTTTAGATTTTCCGGGACTACAGTCCAGCAGAGGGGATCAGGCAGGTATTCAATGGTATAGGGCAACCCTTTTTCGTGCATATGCCGGCGCATACGAAAGACAATTTCCATGTCCTCTCCCACGGTACCGGTATCGAATCCGCCCACATCTACAGCCACCTGTCGATCAAAGAAACCGAAGGCACCTGAGATAATTAATAAGCTATCCAGGCGTCCCCATCCCATTCTGCCGAGGAGAAAAGAGCGGGTATATTCCAACAGTTGAAACCGGGCCAACCAACTTTTTGGGAGGCGCACTTCTTCCATTTTACCCTCATCTATTTTGCAGGAATTAGCCACCCTCAGGACACCACCTACCGCGATGACTTTTTTTCGGGACCTCTGGTAAAACGCCCGGACCACATGTAGGAGGGCATCGGGATGCAGCAAACAATCCGCATCAATACATCCTATATACTTGCTTTCACTCAAGTGAATCCCCGTGTTCAGGGCATCGGACTTACCTCCATTTACTTTATCAATAACTGTAAGCCGGCTAAATTCTCTACTTCTTGATTTGTAGATAGCCTTAATAGGTTTAGATGGCCACTCCCGATCGACATCATAAGGAGTCTGAAAAAGGTCATAAGCTTCAATAAGGCGGTTCAGGGTATCATCCACACTCCCATCGTTTACCACCATGATGTCATAGTTCCCGTAGCGAAGCCCAAGGAGGGATCGCACATTATCCACAATTGTCAGAGATTCGTTGTAGGCAGGAGCAATAATTGTAACGCTCGGAGCCAAAGGGGTGTCCAGGAGATTGGTGAGATCCCCAATACTGTGTTTTTTCCTGTAGTGCAGTGAACTTCTGGAAGACAGGTAACCAATGGTGGTGAAAAGGGTAAACAGCACCAGTGCAAATACCAGAAATACGATGTTGATATACTCAACTGACATTTGGAAGAGTTCCTTAAGCATCGGTGTCGTTTTTAGTTCCCTTTAGATAATTCAGAAACCGGTGATATCCGTTTTCGGATTCAGGGTGCAGGTCTTTACCCGTATCCCCTTTTTCCTGGATTTTAAAGTCCTGATCGGGTGAGAAGTTCAGGTCCTCTATTTCGGACGCATCAACCATCGGTTCCGGAGGGTTGTATTTATCGGGTTCTGCTGACGGAGTCCAAATAGCAGGAGCTTCCTTCGCTTGGCCAGAGACTCCACTAATATTCAGCTTTTTGACCAGTAAGGCGTGTTCCTTCCGCGCTCCGACCCGAATCCTGTGATCGGGGTCGTCGAACAAACCCTGAAGGAATAAAAGTTCTTTTTTTCCTCCAACGGCGTGGATTTGATCCATGAGGATGAGCTTGGACTCTGTATCATAAGACCTGAAGAATTCGTGAAATATAGAAAAGCAACTTAATCCCGTTGTCCCCTGACTTTTCCCAAAGTGCTCTCCGGGGCTTTTTTCTGCCAAATGGATATCTTCTGAATCCACCTCAAACTCGGGAAAAAGCATATTGGTAAAGTCCCCTTCTTCAAGGGACTCTCCTTCTTTTTGTTCAGGAGGGGGGCCACCTCCCGTACCTGGAATAAATTCGGTTTCCAAAACTCTTTCCGTCTCCCGTAGTTCTTCCAACAGGATTTCCCTTAAAATACCGGCATACCCAGTGGCTCCGGATAAGAGCTCTACCTCTACTTCCAGCTCCCGGACCCATTCCGGCAGATTTTGGCTTGAAATCTTACCGGGTGTATTCTGAGCGGTGTTTGTGACCCAGGGCAAGAATTCAGATGAGCCCTGCTTTGGGGTATCCCGCACTGGTTCCGAATTAAGAATATCGAGTAATTCTTCAATGATACAATCACCGAAAACCTGTTCGTGTTCCTCCGTCCAGGCTTCAATGGTCATATCCTCCGGAGTTTCTATTAAAAACCCTTCGAGATCTTCCTCCGCCATAGTTTTTGTATCCCCTGGATTATGTGGCCTGAGTGCTGTTGTGAAATCAGGTTTTAATGTATGAACCAGTAAGGGTTCGGATGAGAGTAGATCATCTGTAATGTCCGCTTCCGAGGGGTCTTGCTCACGCGGCTTCGAGAGGTTTTCTGCATTATTCCCGGGCGTTTCCGGTGCCCAAAGTTCCAATTCGCCCTGAATTCCCATTTGCGTCAAGCCTACCACCGGTTGCAACGTATTGACCACCAATCGTGCCTTGGAGCGCACCAAAAAGGAGGCATCGACACGGGTTTGCTGATCCAGCCAGGAAATATCTTCAGTATTTCCAATGGCCTGAAGGGCATCGAGAATATGAATTTTCAGTTCAGTGGACGCTTTTTCATAGATTGACCTTAGTGACCATCGCGCCGGGTCGTATTTAAAATCGCCTATACACTCCACAGCGGCCACCTGAATACGTTCAGATTTATGGTTGAGAAACATCAGTAAGGCTTGCTGTGCATCCATCTGCCTGAATACCCGAATAAGTCTCAAGGCAAACAAGACTACATCCTGATTTTCAGAAACGAGCCAATCCCGGAAACTGGGTACGTTAAATTCCGGGTTAGAGGTTAGGATTTCTAAGATTTTCACTTGTTGCCATTGCGATATGGGGTAACGCGCTGTGTCGAGGAAGAATTGAATTCCTTCCTCTTTCAGTTGAACCGTGGCCAGTTGTGCCTGTTTTCGAACGACGCTGTTCTTGCTGTTAACATGCTCTTTGATGGCATCATAGGCCTGTCTTACCTGCATCTCTGTCAGTTCCGAAATCGCCCGTGAAACCGTATCCCATTTGCGACTTTCCAGGTGCTGCAAAGCCCTGTCGTGCAACCCGAAATACTGGTATAAGGCTGAAATTTGTTTTCGGGTCTCGGGAAGTCCATCCCGCTGAACTTCCAACATAATCTCCTTAATTACCTTTCGATCCAAAGGATTGTCGAGGTAATTACGGATTTCCATTTTCATCCAGAGTAAATCGGCCGCATTTTCCGTTGCCGATTCCGCCTGCTGAAGCAGATAATTGCGGATAAGGGGAGTCAGCTCCGTCTTCCGGTCGCTCAAATCCCGCTCTTTGGCCACCAAACGGTTCCGGAAATAAAAGATTAACAGAAAGCAAAATCCTGCTAATCCTCCGAAAATAAGGACTAGTTGCCACAAAAAATCTGTCTTGATAGCCAGAATTTCAAGTGGGTAAAATGTTTGCGAAACAGTTATTATTTCAGTCATAGTTTTTTTATTCGGAGCCTGCATCCCGAGGAAGCAACTCTGGTATGGTCTGAGTTTAATGAGAAAACCCGCAAGGCCAGCAGGGACGAGTACTATTGACGTCCCCTGGCATAGGTTTTACCTGTTCATATGGCGCTCCAGAGCCTCGGCGACCTCAAGATACTCCTCCAGGTATGTGCTAAAAGCCCTGACGATTCGATTTTCATCTTCACCCTCCAGGGAGGCCTGCCAGATCTGTTGTACGACAGGAATCAACCTCTGAGCCCTAATCATCTCAAGGGCGACGAGCAATTTTTCGGCCCCTTCCGAAATACTTTTATAATCACCCCGATTTAATCCTATCCGGGTACGGCCGGCAAATTCCAGCATTCCATTGTGAAGCGCGCGTATCAAAAGACCCAGGCGCTCTGAATCCCCCTTACATTTTGTTTTGAGATAGCTCAAATCCAGGAGTACATCATTCCCTTCAGGTTCCCGGGTCGCCTGAGCTATTGGCCGGGCCTTTTTTGAAAGGTCCCTGATTTTTTCAAAGAGGGTTTCGACAGTATGCGGTTTTGGCAGGAAGGCATCGATACCTATTTTGGAACATTGATCTTCTGAGGCGCCTGCCGGGTCTGCAGACATTCCAAGGATTGGAAAACTCCGGATATAAGGATTTGGATGTGTTCTGACTGCCTGTAGCGCTTTTTGATCCTTCTCTCGTTGAGGTCGGAGATCGAGTAAAAGAGCATCCAGCGGTGCTGCTTCCAGGAGTTGAATTGCCTCATCCATATCAGAAGCTGAAAACACTTCGCAGCCCAGGGCTATAAGTCGTGTCTGTAATACTGTAAAATTAATCGGATCACGCTCTACGATCAGGATTCGCATCCCTTTTAATATGTCGGAATCCAGCTTATTATTCTCGACGGAAGTTCCTTTTATTTCTTTATGGGCAACAGGCGTACAGGGCAAGACCAGTCGGACGGTACATCCTTTGCCCTCAGGGCTATCCAGGAGGATTTGACCACTCTGTCGGGCCACGAGTTGCCCAACGATACTCAGACCAAAACCAGCACCTTTAGACGCCATTTCTATGGCTTGCTTCCCCTGGTAATAGGGTTTAAAGACATGCGGGAGTTCTACCTCCGGTATCCCTATGCCCGTATCCGTAATTGCAATGCGGAGCTCAGCTCCGGTATTTCTTTTTGAAATCCCGGCCATCACCTTAATTTCTCCCTCCCGGGTATAGCGACAGGCATTTTCGATCAGATTCAGCATGGTGCGCCTTAAATCTGATGGATTTCCAATCACGTATTCGGAATTTTCAAATTCCATTTTGAGGTCAATACTCACGGGTTTTTCCAATAGTCTTAAATGGGCGTAGTCCCTGATTTCCCTAAGCAACGCAGCCGGTGAAAATGGAATAGCAACCTCACTTGACGAGCCATCCTTAAATTGCGAATAGGCGCATAGCTCATCCAATGTTTCAGACATAGAACCAGAGACCATACTCATGGAACTGGCTATGGACCTGTAGGGCTCTTCCAGGGGAGCCTCTGCAAGGACGTTGGCAAAAGCCATGATACCGTGCAAAGGATTGCGCAGATCGTGCCCAATGGCTGAAAGCGCCCCATCGTAAGGACTGTGGGTGGTTTCTGCGGGTTGTTGTTCCGGTGTTTTTACTGCAACCGGTCCACCCCAGATACAGGTTTCGAGTTGATTTCTGAAGTGATCATAGGATTCTTTGACTACACTCGCCTGCTCAACGGTCATTTTTTCAAAGGAATAATCCTCCAAGGCTAGTTGAAGGTCTGAGAGGTGATCCAAAAGATCTTTCGATGTAACGGGCATATTTCAGGATTAAGTGCATCTTTTTATCGGTAAAATGCATTCAATACCTAAAATTGACTATTTGGATATGGGTGAACAACTAAATGTTCCCTATCTTTCAAAACTTGTTGTCAAACCCGTTTAATTGTAGGTAAAAACCAAACTAACATGCGCATTTCATACCTTTTTATAGTTTCCCTTATACTGGTCTCCTGCCAGGATAAAGCTGAAAAAACACCCGAATTGTCTATGGAAGAACAAGCCAGGGCGATCCACGACCGAGTCATGACCGTGGATACCCATGTCGATATCAACGTTCGGAATTTTACCGATAGTATCAACTACACCCAGGAACTTCAAACACAGGTCAACCTGCCCAAAATGGAAGCCGGAGGGTTGGATGTGGCCTGGTTTATTGTATACACGGGGCAGGATACCCTAACCGAATCGGGATATGAAAAAGCAAAGGCAAATGCCATGAGTAAATTCGAAGCCATCCACAAGCTCTGTGAAGAAATTGCACCGGACCGAATTGGCCTGGCCACGAATTCTGCCCAGGCCCGGGAGATCTATAATTCGGGTAAAAAAGTAGCCATGATAGGCGTTGAAAATGCATACCCCATGGGTACAGATCTATCAAACATCGAAAGGTATTACGACCTGGGCGCCCGGTATGTTTCCCTCGCCCACAATGGCCATAGCCAGTTTTCAGATTCCAACACAGGTGAGACCGACGACGTTTGGTTACACAATGGTTTAAGTGAGCTGGGCAAAGAAGCTGTTAAAGAAATGAATAGGGTTGGGATAATGATAGATATTTCACATCCCTCCCACGAAGCTGTGATGCAGATGCTGACGCTTTCAAAGGCTCCTATTATAGCTTCTCACTCCTCGGCAAGGGCCCTTTGTGATCACAGCAGAAATTTGGATGACGCTCAGTTGCTGGCGCTCAAAGAGAATGGCGGAGTGGTTCAGGCCGTAGCCCTCGACGGGTACATCAACAAAGAGAAAAGTGCTGCCCGCGATGCGTATATGAAAACAATTATGACAGAGGTGGCCGACTCCCTGGGGGTTCCGTGGTATGACAGATCCCAATTCCGCGAACTTTCAGAGGCTGAGCAAGAGGCTTTTATCGCTGTCATTCCTAAAGTGACCTCAATTTCAAACAGCCTGGTCGAAAAGCGGACGGATGCCCCGCCTGCGGTTGATGTTGCTGATTTTGTAGACCATATCGATTATATGGTAGAGCTTATCGGTATTGACCATGTGGGTATTAGCTCCGATTTTGACGGAGGTGGTGGTATTGAAGGATGGTCTGATGCCTCCGAGACGTTTAACGTCACTTTAGAACTCGTCCGCAGGGGCTATTCTGAAACCGATATCGCCAAGCTGTGGGGTGGCAACTTATTGCGGGTTCTCGATGAAGTACAGGCAGTTGCTGCGTCCTGGTCGGCGGATTAATCCATCGACTCCAACCGATCCTTTACATATTCTATTTTGGTTTTCCCATGGGCTTTGGGCTTTCCCTTCGCATCGAGGACCAGAAAAATAAGCTGATCCACTGTAGCTATGGCTTCACGAGTTAACTTGTTTCGGGCCTCGCATTTAAGAGTTATAGAGGCCTCTCCAAAGGAAACTACATCTATCCCAATCTCTACAATAGCTCCCTGTACGACGGGATTTATAAAATTGATCTCCGACATGTACTTCAGGACACAGTTCTGATCTTCAAGTTGAATGATACTGTAAAGCGCTGCTTCTTCAGTTACCCACGAGAGCAAACGCCCGCCAAACAATGTACCATTGGCGTTTAGGTCTTCAGGTTTGACCCATTTTCTGGTATGAAAGCGCATAGAACTCATTTAAGGGATAAAGGTACGACCAAAAGACAGCCAATACTCTGAAAAACAAAGTTGAAGCCCGCTTTTTTCATATCCTAAAAATAGTTAAGCATACAGTAAATTTTTCATAAACATGGGTGTACTATAATTCCTTTCCGGTAAATTTAAGAGGATCAACCCATAAGAAAAAGATGCTCTTCGTAGTCAAATTCTTAATTCCGGTCACCCTGATCTTACTGAAAATACTTTTTTGAGGGTAGCGGGGAGGCAGAGAAATTCAGTTTGAAATTGTAGTCTGTCCTTTCGGTTTAATTCCTGAGACCGATGATTTGAGGGCGCACTTTTTAAGCCTGTTTATAACCCCGTTGACAACTTCTGCCCCTTCCACTGCCCACTTCTTTCCTTTTAGGTAATTTTAAACAAAACGAATTCAATATGAGTTCCCGTTCCCAGGATTTGGTCCGCATCAGGCCAGATTTATCCCAGAAAATCAGGGTAACCTCAGATTCTTCGAATGATGAATCTTTTCAGAACACTACGCTGAGGCCCGTAATTAAATTCCAAAATGACCTGTTATTGGCGGCATTCCGAAACTATGTGGTAAAACACAAAGGACATTTCTTTGAAATAGGGCAGGAAAAGCAATTCAAGTACATTGAGAATGCGATTCAAAAGGATATTAAGTTCCGCAATTCACTCAAGGGCATGCTCATCGGCCAATTTACCGTAGAGGAATACGAACGCTATATTCAAAGTTCTTCAGCCCTGAACAAGCGCATGATGCAAATGGTTATCGAGCGATTAAAGGATCAGATGCAACTGTTGCATCCGGCCTCAGTCCAATATTGATTCCCCATCCAGATTTGTAGTGAGAATTTCGCTCATCAGGTCGAAAAATGGCCTGATCTCCCGGTAGGATTCAGCTACTGTATTTAGAAAACGTTTGTTTTGTACTTCTGCATCGGAAAAACCCCGCCTAAAAATAAATTGCTTTTTTCGAATCCATTCAATATTCGGGTGTTCCCGATCGAACCCCTTGGGTGCTGTTTTTACTGCATCCCCCTGTAATGTGCCCCATACCGACTGAAAGCCAGGATCTGTAATCACGCGATTAAGAGTTTCGACATCTTGTTCGAATTCCTTTCTGATTCTGAGCAAATCCTCCTTGTTGGGATCCCAGAAACCACAAGCCATAAAAGATTCTCCAGGCCGGATTCGCAAATAATATCCCCCACGCCGTTCGGCACCCGCTCTGGAAAAAGAAAGTGCAAAATGAGGCTTGTACGGCGTTTTATCCTTTGAAAAGCGAAGATCCCTGTGGATTCGGAACAACTTGGTCCTATCGATGGCATCGTGGCTCTGCAAGTCAACTCTGAGGGTATCGCTGAAATCCATAACCTCCGCCCGGACCTCATCGTAAGCTGCACGATGTGACTCAAACCATTCTTTAGTGTTATTCTCCCTCAAACCTTTTAAAAATCCAAGTGTCTTTGCACTAATACCTGTTACTTTCATCACTGTGACATTTACACGTGTCTTGCTTAATCTTAGCTGTTTTTGACCTGTAGCGCCTTAAAGTTAACTGTTTTTCAACACCTCTGCACGGATTATTAAATACCTTTGGGAGGTAAGCAACACCGGTTATGAAATTAGATGAAATCATCACTGAGATTAAGGCCTGTAAATCTGAGAACCCTTTGCGTTTCCGTTTGAAGCGCCTGATGGAATCTTTTACAGATCGCCTTTTTCTAACCCTTTTCGACTGTGAAACCCCTGTAAATAAAGAAATTGGAAACCTTGAGGATGAATTCGAGGAGATTCTTCTCTTGTGCGGGTGGGAGGCCAACCCCCCTTGCAGGGATTTGTGGAGAACCTATATGGCAGAGTTGCCCGAAATACTCTGTAAGTTGAAACTCGATGCAGAAGCTATCGCCGAATGTGATCCCGCCTCTAATTCGCGGAGGGAAATTTACCTGGCCTACCCCGGATTTTATGCTACGGCCATATACCGGCTGGCGCACCCTTTTTACCGATACGGTTTGCCATTGCTACCCCGGTTGATGACCGAATACGCCCACAGACAAACCGGGGTCGACATCAACCCCGGAGCCCAAATTGGGACTTCCTTTTTTATAGACCATGCGACAGGGGTAGTCATTGGAGAGACAGCAATCATAAGAAATAACGTAAAAATTTACCAGGGGGTGACCCTTGGAGCCCTCTACGTGGCCAAGGAGCTCCAGAAAACCAAAAGGCACCCAACCATTGAGGACAATGTTACCATTTATGCCAACGCGACCATTTTAGGAGGAAAAACGGTTATCGGTGCAAATTCTGTAATTGGGGGAAATGCCTGGGTCACAGAATCTGTAGCGCCTAATTCGAAGGTGTATCACAAACCAGAAATTCACATAAAAACGGAAGAAGATGTCCTATGATTTGATCGATCTGGTGGGAAAGACTCCATTGGTAGGGTCCAGAAAGCTACTGGTGAAGCCCGGCGTAACCCTTTTGTTTAAGTTAGAAGGGCAAAACCCGGGAGGGAGCGTGAAGGACAGGGCTGCCCTGAATATGATTCGTTCTGCCCTGGAAGCCGGACGGATTACAAAAAGGACAAGGCTGGTAGAAGCGACCAGCGGAAATACAGGAATTGCCCTGGCTATGATTGCGCGCCTGTACGGTATAGAAATAGAACTTATAATGCCTGAGAACGCGACACGGGAACGCGTTCAGACTATGCGAGCCTATGGTGCCAGAGTCACCCTTACACCTGCTGACGGGGGGATTGAAGGGGCCAGGGATATGGCAGACCAGCGGGTACAGCAGGAAGGTTTTGTAATGCTGGATCAATTTTCAAACCCCGATAACTGGAAGGCCCATTACAAAAGTACAGGCCCTGAAATCTGGAAGGACACTCAGGGAAAGGTTACCCATTTTGTTTCCTCAATGGGTACAACAGGGACAATTATGGGAACTTCTTCTTTTTTGAAAGAAAAAAACCCTGAGATTGCCATAGTTGGCGTACAGCCTGATGGGGATTCTTCGATTCCCGGAATTCGCAAGTGGCCCAAGGCCTATCTGCCAAAGATATTCGACGCCTCCAAAGTCGACCGAATCATTGAAGTCAGCGCTGCCGAAGCCCGGGAAACCGCAAAAGCTTTAGCTTCAGAGGAGGGAATTTTCGCGGGAATGAGCAGCGGGGGGGCTACTGCGGCAGCCCTTAAACTCGCAGAAGAGCTCAAAGCAGGGATAATTGTCTCTATTATTTGTGACCGGGGGGATCGATACCTGTCCTCTGATTTATTTGAATAAAAAAACGCCCGAAGGCGCTTTTCTATTCTTATGATTTACACGGATTATTACGCGGGTACAGGTTCCTTTAAAAATTCGGAATCGGAACGGTTCCATGCTGCAAGCATCCAACTCGTCTTTTCCAATTCCCTTATATAGGCACCAATTAAATCAATAGTCCCTTCGTCTCCGGCCTTTTCTGCTTTTTCTGTGGTATCGTACATTTTCTGAATCAACACCTGGTGTGCCTGGAGAATCTCCCTTACCATTGCCGTGTCCGGAAGATTGGATTCGGACTCCTTCAGTGTGGCACTCTTCAGGTATTCGCTTAGATTGCTCATTGGACGGTAGCCCAGCGTGAGTACCCGCTCAGCGATTTCATCTATTTTGGTTCGGGCGTCTGTGTACAGTTCTTCAAATTTATCGTGAAGTTCGAAGAAATTACGTCCGTGAATGTTCCAGTGAAAATTTCTTAATTTCTGATAATAGAGATGATACTCAGCCAACAATTCATTGAGAGAAGCGCTCACAATTACTAAATCTTCATCTTTATTTTTCAAATAATTCATATGGTATATATAGGGTTTTTAAGAGGAGGTACTAACCTCCTATAGATTAAACTTACACTATATAATATAGTATTTATAAGTCTATATACCAGCTATTTAACAATTTTAACCATTATTAAGAAAGTTTATAGTTTCTCAGAGCCAGTCCTTCCGCTTGAAATAGACGATCAAAAGGATAAATACAAAAAACATCACCCCAAGGATAGCGTAATACCCGTACTGCCAATCCAACTCCGGCATGTTCTTAAAGTTCATACCATAAATGCCCGCAATAAATGTAAGGGGAATAAAAATCGTCGCCATAATGGTCAGTACCTTCATGACCTGATTCATCTTATTACTTACATGGCTCATATAAAGTTCCATGAGACCGAATGCCATTTCCCGCTGTATATGCAGGGTTTCGTTAATCTCAATGGTATGGTCCAGGATATCCCGGAGAAAAATACGGGTGTCCTTTGATATTAAATGGGAATCTGTTTCTATGAGCCGCGAAACGAGTTCCCTGACGGGAGCCATCCATTTCCGGACCTTGAGGATGTCATTTCTCAACTGTTGAATTTCATAAACCGTTTCCGGTTTCGGATCGGTATAGATGACCTGTTCCAGTTGATCTAATTTCGACTCCAGGGCATCCAAAACCATAAAATAATTATCTACCACCGCATCGATTAAGGCAAAAAACAGGTAATCCCCTCCCCTGCTCCGGATTCTTCCAGAGTGTTGTTCGAGCCTCTCCCGAACTCCCTCGAATACGTCATCTTCGATTTCCTGATATAAAAACACCCGCCCTTCTTTTAAAACAAGTGCCATGTGCTCCTTAACAATCTGGTCTGATCCATTTAGATAGAGCATTTTTAAAATCACAAATATGTGATCTTCGTATTCCTCTACCTTGGGGCGACTCTCCGTATTGACAATATCCTCCATCACCAGTGGATTCAACCCACTGAGGCTGGCAAGTTGTCTCATTGAAATTTCGTCGCTCAGACCGATCACAGTGAACCAGAGGGTTTCCTGGGTTAAACCACTGAGATCCATCTTTTCGCCGATTTCGAGCTCTTGACGTAATATTTCCTTATCGTCATAGGCTATTAGTACAAGTCTGGATTTTTCTTCCTTTCGTTGCCCTATATAGGTCACGGTTCCCGGAGCTTTACCCAACTTAATGCTACGCTGGCTTTTAGGAGACGTTTTTATAAATTGAAAACGGGACTTTTTTTGCTTTTTCATCAGTCAAAAATTACAACTATTTAAAATGGTTGTTCTATTTGAACTTCCATTAAATGCAAACCTGAGGCCGGTGCAATATGTTTTATCCCTGTGGGTTCACCGGTTAAGAGGGCTTTTTTTAGTGACTCCTGATCATATTCACCCCTCCCTATAGCCACCAGGGCCGCCACCATTAGACGCACCTGGTTGCGGCCAAAACCGGGTCCTGTTACATCCAGGTAATACGTGTTTTCGGGAAAAAAACTGGCAGATAGCTCCTCATTCCAGGACAATTCGCATCGGGTTATAGTTCGTTCCAGGCGGGAAGATGGACCGGGTTGAACGATAAAGCTCTGGAAATTATGTGTTCCTATGAAGACTGAAGCCGCTTTTTTCATCCGCCCGATATCGAGTGATCCCGGAAAATAGCCCAGAAAGGGCGCGCAAAAGGGATGTGGTTTGGTCCCGAAACTGAAATAGTATCTATAGGTTTTGGATTTACTGTCGCGAATCGCATTGAAGTCTTTGGAAACCGATGTTACGGTCATCAGCTTAATGTCCGGGGGAAGATTCCTGTTTGTTTCATCCAGAAAAGCGTCGAGATCCGCCAGGGGCGCACCTCTTAATATGAGTTGGCATGCAAAGTCTAAAGCTGAGACTCGGGCATCCGTCCTTCCCGCGCCCACTAATTTAACGGATCTGCCGGGAAGCACGAATTCCAAGGTCTTTAGCAACATCCCTTCTACAGATTTAGCCTCCGCCTGCCGTTGCCATCCCTGAAACCGAAACCCCAGGAAACTCAGGCGTAACAAATAATAGTGTTTCGGTATTTCAGTCATTTTATTAGGCTTACCCTTCCAAAGATACTTTCCACTTCTGACTAAAGCAGCATCCGGACCGTTTCACAACGCTCAGGACACAGTTGACAACATCGCTTACCGTTCATCGAATTCCCTGAAATATACCCGGGCAACTGGCGTTTTTTATACCAAACAAACCCCGGATACCCAGTGAATGTAACCAAAGATATTCAAGCACAAAAACGCGTTTCCATCTGGAAGTTCTGCTACTTTGCCAGTTTTATCCTGTTGCCCGTTTTAATCGTTTTTAGTTTTTACGGATTATACAGCAATCGCTTTTATTTCCTGAAAATTGACAACTACATCTTTCCGCTGGTCAGTATTTTACACTTTGTTTTCTTATATGTCATGAATTTCAAAATACGGGAGGAAGAGTACCCGGATCCTGTAATGCGCAATATCGAATACGGCATGTATGCCGTCCTGTTAATTTACATTTTTAAGGGTCTGGACACCCTGTATATCTTATTGAGTATAGAACAGTATCAGTCTTATCTAATACCCGAGACATTCATGCCAATGGGCCTGCTGATCCTGACTCTCCAATTGCTCCTGGTAGGTTTTACAATTTTTAGTTTTTATCAAAGGAAAACACTTATCGGTCGATATGAATTCGAACAGATCGATCAAAATATGAATTCCTGGCAATAGCCGGTATTCTTGTGTTGTGGCAAGAAAAAGCCCCGGCAAATGCCAGGGCTTTTTTGATTTTCACCCGTCTAGAGCCCGCTGATGTAGCTTCCGTATAAATCCCGGAATCTAAAGCCCTCCGAAATCCGATTTTTACTGAGTTTTTCAAAACTTTCAAGACCCCAGAGCACCATTTCCTGTGCAAAAGGTCGTGATTCTTCCCCGAGATCGGGCATATATTTACTGACAAGGGCCGTAAGCGGCTTAATGCTTTGGAGTACTTCCCGATAATGGGCATCCGAAAGGTCGTCCATCAGATCAATTCCTTCTGATTCAAAAAACCAGGCAATCAGGGCATCGTATGGTGTCTCAGCATCCTTGTGTTCCAATTTCTTTATTTCCGGGAAATGAGTGGCGAACACTGTCTTAACGGCTTCTTCCACAAGGATTTGAGCTACATTGTCCGCGCCTTCCTGTTCTCCTTCGTACACCAGTTCAATTTTTCCGGTAATTGCCGGGAGGACCCCCATAAAATCACCAAGCCTGATTACAGTGTTCTTTTCTCCCGTTTTAAGCATACGGCGCTCGGCCGTGCTCAGTAAATTCTCAAAGGCCGTAATACTCATTCGCGCACTTACACCGCTCTTCCGGTCCACGTACTCACTTTTACGGGCTTCAAAAGATATCTGTTCCAACAAATCCCTTGCGAGCTCCGGGACCTGTATCCCCTTTTCCTGGGCGGGTACCCGGGCGGCTTCCTGTGCTGTAATGCGCCGGGCAGTTTCCAGATCCTGTGGATAATGGGTAAGGATCTGTGATCCGATCCGGTCCTTTAATGGAGTTACTATACTACCCCTGTTGGTGTAGTCTTCAGGATTCGCTGTAAATACAAATTGCACATCCAAGGGCAGGCGAACTTTAAATCCGCGAATCTGAACATCACCCTCCTCCAGAATATTGAAGAGGGCCACCTGTATACGAGATTGTAAATCCGGGAGCTCATTGATTACAAAAATACAGCGATTGGCCCGCGGAATCATCCCGAAATGAATCACCCGGTCGTCGGCATAAGACAACTTGAGGTTTGCTGCCTTGATAGGATCCACATCCCCAATGAGATCGGCTACCGTTACATCCGGGGTGGCCAGCTTTTCATAAAAACGTTCTGAGCGATGTACCCAGGCAATTTCTGTATCATCACCCTTTTCACGGAGGGTTTCAAGGGCATAACGGGATATGGGAGCAAAAGGATCATCGTGGATTTCACTGCCCGAAACTTCGGGAATCCATTCATCCAACAGTTCGACCATCAATCGCGCGAGTCGGGTTTTCGCCTGCCCCCTCAGTCCGAGAAGATTGATATGGTGACGGGAGAGGATAGCCTGCTCCAACTGAGGTATTACCGAGTTCTCATAACCCCATACCCCTTGAAATGAAGGCTTATCCGCTTTCATTCTGAGAATGAGGTTTTCGCGAAGTTCATCGCGGATAGGCCGGGTTTGATAACCTGATTTTTTCAGGTCGCCGAACGTCTTAATTTCAGGTTTTTTTCCTTTTTCGTGGTTCATAAAGTATGTACTGTTTAACCCCTTAATCGTTTTTTTCGGTTCTGCTCGTAATCTTCAAATATCATCTCACCCAGTCCCTTCAGGCCGGTGAAAAAAGCTTTGCCTTTATTCGCTTCCGTAAAATGGCGCACGAATTGCATCAGATACGGATCCTGGGCAATCATAAATGTCGTGATGGGGATATGTAGTTTCCGCGCCTGACTCGCCATATTATAACACTTCTCCACTATATAATCATCCAATCCCACGCTGTTCTTATAATACGTCCCATCGGGCATTCTAAGGCAGGATGGCTTACCGTCCGTAATCATAAAAATCTGTTTGTTGGTATTCCTCTTACGCCTCAGCAAATCCATGGCCAGTTGCAAGCCCGCTACGGTATTCGTATGATAAGGGCCTACCTTAAGGTATGGTAGCTCGGCCACGGAAATCGGCCAGGCATCATTTCCAAAAACCAGGATATCCAGGGTGTCTTTAGGGTATCGGGTTGTGATAAGCTCTGTAAGGGCCATCGCAACTTTTTTGGCGGGCGTAATCCGGTCTTCCCCATAGAGAATCATACTATGGCTGATGTCAATCATCAGTACGGTACTCATTTGTGCTTTGTGATGGGTATCCTCTACGACCAGATCGTTTTCCTCCAGCCTGAAATCATCCATACCGTGGTTGACCTGGGCATTTCTCAGGCTTTCCGTCATGGAAATTTGTTCTAGGCGATCGCCAAAGCGGTACGAGCGAAAATCCCCCGTGTGTTCATCTCCCTGTCCGGTCTTACCTGTTCGGTGGTTGCCACTTCCCCTTCTTTTGAGTTTCCCGAAAATCTGGTCCAGGGCCCGTCTGCGAAGCATGCGTTCCAGTTTGGCTGTCATCGAAAATGACGGATCTCCTGTTCCGCCTTCCCCTGGTTCACCTGGGCCGAATTCCACTTCCTCCCTCAGGTAACCCTTAGCCTTGAGATCCTCGATAAAATCATCAATGGTATAGTCATCATCGGTGAGTTCGTATTCCTTGTCGAGTTCCCTCAACCAATCCAGGGCCTCTTCCACATCCCCGGAAGTATGCGTGATAAGTTCCTGGAAAATATCAAAAAGCTTTTCAAAAGGAGATCGTTCAGCTGCCTTATAGGAAGTGAACCTGAAGCCTTGTCTTCTGTTCATAGCAAGTTAAAAATACAACTTTTGCGTCAGGTGATCCAAAAATTAAGAAACCTTAACGACTGGGCTCATGACGCGCCTCCAGCATGGAAACCACATCTGCAAGGGAAAATCCTTTGGCACGAACTAAAACCATCAGGTGAAATAACAAATCTGCACTCTCGTTGAGAAAGAGATCGTCCTGATCATCCATGGCTTCAATAACGGTCTCCACTGCTTCTTCGCCCACTTTCTGTGCAATTTTATTTATCCCCTTTGCAAATAGGGAAGCCACATAGCTCTCCTGGCCCGCTCCTGATTCCCCTTCTGATTTTCGCGCCATAATTACTGCATCCAGCCGGTTTAGAAAACCAAGGCCCTCATTGGTCTCACCCCAGCAGGTGTCTGTACCCTTGTGGCAAACCGGCCCTGCCGGGCGGACACGTATCAAAAGGGTATCCGCATCGCAATCCAGGCGCATCTCCTCAAGCCTCAGGACATTGCCACTTTCTTCGCCTTTGGTCCAGAGCCGCTTTTTAGACCGGCTGTAAAAAGTTACCAATCCTGTGGATTTTGTCTTTTCCAGAGCCTCCTTATTCATATAGCCTAGCATGAGTACCTTGTGGGTAAAAGAATCCTGAATAATTGCCGGGATCAAACCATTTCCTTTGGTAAAATCAATTTCTTCCATGTGCCATTTACGTTATATACGAACGGGAATGTTCTTGGTTTTTAAGTACATTTTTAATTCGGGTATGGGGATTTCACCGAAGTGAAATACACTGGCAGCCAGGGCTGCATCCGCCTTTCCCGTGGTAAAAGTCTCTTCGAAATGTGCCATATTTCCAGCCCCCCCTGAAGCGATGATGGGAATATTAACCGCTTCTGACAATTCCCTCAATGCCGTATTGGCAAACCCTCCCTTGGTTCCGTCGTGCTCCATACTGGTGAACAGCAGTTCCCCTGCACCCCGATCGGCTGCTTCCCTCGCCCAGGAGAAAAGCCCGACTTGAGTGGGAACCTTGCCGCCCATCAGGTGAATGAGCCATTCATTTTGAATCCGACGGGCATCCAGGGCAACTACAATGCACTGGGAGCCAAATTTTGCAGCCAAACGATCAATAAGTTCCGGATCCCGCACAGCAGCTGAATTTACAGACACTTTATCTGCCCCATTGTGCAACAGGATATCTACATCTTCCACCGAACTGATCCCCCCTCCAACAGTGAAGGGGATATCAATCCGCTCTGCCACCCGCCATACGAGATCGGCAAGTGTTTTTCGATTTTCTTCAGTGGCCGAAATATCGAGGAAGACCAATTCATCGGCCCCTTGCCGGGCATAGCTTTCGGCGAGCACTACCGGATCTCCCGCATCTCGCAGATCGACGAAGTTGACACCTTTTACGGTACGTCCATCCTTAATATCCAGACAGGGTATGATCCGTTTTGTCAGCATGTCCTATTTATTTTTTTGATTCAGGTCGTAGTCCTTGTAAAATCCGAGATCTACATCACCCAATTGTTTGGTCAGGTACACGAGTTGCCCCGTATGGTAACTTAAATGTTCTACGACATGCAGGATAATCCCCAAACCCGAGAGTTCAAATCCCTGTACGCGTTTTCTTTGGACCAGGGCGGTGTCTGGCAGGGTCTGAATGATTGCCCTTGCCCTTTGAGCGACTTCAAAAAAATCAGCTTCTACTTCCCTGCGCCCCCGGGTATCCTTTCCTGTAAATTCTGCCTCCCGATCCCTTTGATCTTCTATTCCCTCAAGGCCACTTATAATATATTGCCCAATATTTCCCTGAAGATGTCTCAACAAGGTAGCCGCACTATTCGAATTTTTGTTCGGCTTATACCAGAAGGCCTCCTCATCCAGTTGGCCCAAACAGCCCTGAATTTTCTCCAAAGATTCCGAGATGCGTAAAACGGCCTGACCCCGGAAATCATCTTCCAACATTGGACTCAGTTTTTCCATTCTTCCTCATTTAGCTCCTGTAATGCCTCTAGTGTTATTTGCCCTTCATAGAGGGCCTTCCCAATAATTGCCCCTTCACAGCCCAACTTTTTGAGCCTGCGCAGATCCTCAACGCTACTAACACCACCGCTGGCGATAAGGGCTATACCTGGTTTTTCGACATCCTCTACCCCACTCATACCAATCCGTGTCTCGAGGGTTGCCGTTTTTTTTAGAAGATCCCTGTAGAGCTCAAAGGCAGGGCCCATTAACATACCGTCCTTACTGATATCTGTACACACCACATACCGAATCCCCTTTTTCTGATAGCCCTTAACAAAAGGAACTAGCTCCTTTCCTGTAGCTTCCTGCCATCCGGATACAGCAATAAAACCGTCCCGGACATCTGCCCCCAGAATAATGCGATCCGGACCATAGGCTTCAAGCCATTCCAGAAACCGTTCAGGCTCTGTAGCCGCAATACTTCCTCCTGTAATTTGGGCAGCCCCTGAATCAAAAGCGATGCGGACATCTTCATCCGATTTTATTCCTCCCCCGAAATCCACACTCAAACTGGTATTCCCTGCAATACGCTCCAGCACTTTATGATTCACGATATGGGCAGAACGCGCTCCATCCAAATCCACCAGATGTAAGTGGCGGAACCCGGAGGCTTCAAAAGTATGCGCCATTTCCAGCGGATCCTCGCTATATATTTTTTTTGTAGTGTAGTCTCCTTTCGTCAGACGTACACATTTACCGTCAATCAGGTCTATGGCCGGAATGATCCGCATAGCTTTATATTTTTAGAAAATTACTCAGGATTCGCGCACCGGGTTTCCCGCTTTTCTCGGGATGAAACTGTACACCAAAAAAATTATCATTTTCAAGGGCTGCACTATAGGGACCCCCATAGTCACTTACAGCTATGGTCTGATCGCAGAGGGGCGCATAAAAACTGTGGACCAGATATATGTATTCATTTTCCGGTATACCGTCAAAAAGGGGTGACTTCAATTCATGAATGCCATTCCACCCAATTTGGGGCACCTTCATGGCCGGCGGGAAGCGGATCACTTCTGTCTTAAAGATACCCAGACCTTTGGTATGTCCTTCTTCCGAGCGCTCACACATCAGTTGCATCCCCAAACAGATGCCCAGAACAGGCTGTTTTAACTCCGGTATGAGCCGATCCAGGCCGGATTGCTCCAATTTGTGCATAGCGCTCGAAGCTTCTCCAACCCCGGGAAAGATGACCTTATCCGCATTTCCAATCCGTTCCGGATCTGCACTGAGTTCCAGATCGTATCCCAAACGCTTAAACGCAAATCGAATACTCTGAATATTTCCGGCTCCGTAATTTACTATGACTACATCCATGCCCAAAATTAAAGTAAACCCTTTGTGGTTGGGAGAATACGCTTATCCGGATTCCGGAGTACAGCCATTTTAATCGCCTTGGCAAAAGCCTTAAAAATGGCTTCAATTTTATGATGTTCATTGGTCCCTTCTGCCTGGATATTCAGGTTCGAACGCGAGCTGTCTGAAAACGACTTAAAAAAGTGCATAAACATCTCAGTGGGCATATCCCCCACTTTTTCCCGTTTAAAATCGGCTTCCCAAACAAGCCAGGGACGCCCCCCAAAATCAAGGGCTACCTGGGCCAGACAATCGTCCATGGGAAGGCAATACCCGTAGCGCTCAATTCCCATCTTATCTCCCAGAGCCTCCGTAACTGCAGTCCCCAGTGCAATTGCTGTGTCCTCAATAGTATGGTGTTCATCCACATGAAGGTCTCCCTTTACTTTAATATAAAGATCTAACTGTCCATGCCGGGCCAACTGGTCGAGCATATGATCAAAGAAAGCCAACCCGGTATTAATCTCGCTTTTTCCGGTACCATCCAAATTGAGCTTTATCTCAATATCCGTCTCGGCGGTTTTCCGTGAAACTTCCCCTTTGCGAATGCCCTGCGCTAAAAAGTCGTAAATCCCGCCCCAGGAATCACCTTCCCATGCAATAATGGGTTCGAGTTGAGCAGCACTGGCTTTGACTTCTTCGTTGCCGAGTCCCTGTTGGTTGTTGATGAATATGCCTTTAGCCCCCAGGTTTTGTGCGAGTTCCACATCCGTCAGGCGATCCCCGATAACAAAACTGTGCTCCAGGTCGTATTCAGGACCAAAGTAAGCGGCAAGTAACCCGGTGCCCGGTTTACGGGTCGGGGCCTTGTCTTGTGGAAAAGTCCGGTCTATAAGTACTTCCCGGAATATAATACCTTCGGCCTCTAAAGTGCGCATTATAAAATTGTGAACAGGCCAAAAGGCATCCTCCGAAAAGGAAGGGGTACCCAGGCCATCCTGATTGGTAATCATAACCAGCTCATAATCCAGGTCTCTGGCGATGCGGCCGAGATACGTAAATACTCCAGGATAAAACTGCAGCTTTTCAAAGGCATCAATTTGTTCATCCTCAGGTTCCAGTATCAGTGTTCCATCCCGGTCGATAAATAAAACGCGTTTCTTTTCCATGCTACGTTCAGGTGTCGAGTATTTTTAGAGTATTTAGTAAGGTGGTGTTCTCCTCTGTCGTACCCACTGTAAATCTCAGGGTATTCGCACAGCCCAGCTGTGTAGATCGGTCCCGAACGACTATCCCTTTGTCCAGGAGTTGGCGATAGCGAAGCCGTGCATCATCCACACGGGCCAGGATAAAATTTGCGTCTGTCGGAAGGACTTCCTGTACAAAAGGAATGTTCAGCAACCCTTCCCGCAACTCGGCCCGGCCAGCTTTGAGATCCCCTATTTCCCGGGCTACTTTGTCCAGGTTTGACAATGCCTTACGCGCGCGTTCCTGGGTGAGTTCATTCACATTATACGGAGGTTTTACCCTTTTGAGAAAAGCGATAATTTCAGGGTTGGCAAAACAAATACCCAGCCGAATTCCCGCCAGACCAAAGGCCTTTGAAAGGGTCTGGGTTACCACCAGGTTGGGATGGGTTCCCAACAGGGGAACGAAACCCTCTGCTTCTGAAAAGTCGATATATGCCTCATCGATCACAACCAAACCCGGAAACCCCTCCAAAATTGAAAGTACCCGTTCAGGCTGCAGACTATTGCCAGTGGGGTTATTCGGAGAGCAGAGAAAAATAATTTTGGTATGCGCCCCCGCCTTCTTTAGAATCTGATCCACATCCGGCTGAAAATCCGTGGTCAGTGGAATCTCTATGTTTTTAACGGCATTGATACCCGCCAGTACAGAATACATCCCATAGGTTGGAGGCAGGGTAATGACGGCATCAGAATGAGGTTCGCAAAACACCCTGAAAAGCAGGTCAAGAACTTCATCGCTTCCATTTCCCAATAAGATCTGCTCTGTAGAAACACCCCTTAATCCGGCTATTTGCTTTTTCAGGGATTTCTGGTGCGGATCCGGATAGCGATTCACTCCATTGTCAAACGGGTTCTCATTGGCATCCAGAAAAATCATTTCATTCCCCTGCCCGTCATATTCATCGCGGGCTGAGGAATACGGGGTAAGAACCCGAACTGTAGGTCGGACAAGTGCTTCGATAAAACTTTCCTTTCCCATGCCTTATTTTTCAGTTCTAATCTTTTCCAGGGCTTTAAGGCGCAGGGTTACGGCATTGGCATGAGCTTGAAGTCCTTCGGCCCTTGCCATGGTTTCAACTGCAGGGCCAATGGTTTGCAAACCCTCAGGCCTGATGCGCTGATACGTAATACTTTTAGAATAACTACTTAAATTCACACCGGAATATTGCCTGGCGTAGCCGTTGGTGGGCAGGGTATGATTTGTACCAGAGGCATAATCCCCCGCACTCTCCGGGGTATAGTTTCCAAGAAAGACGGAACCCGCATTCTGTATATGCTCCAGTAGGTATTCCTCTTTTTTGTGCGCGATAATAAGATGCTCCGGGGCATAGGTATTCACCAGGTCGGCAAGGCTTTCCGGGTTCTCCAGCACAATTCCCCGACTATTGGCGAGGGCATCCCGTGCAATCTGATGCCTGGGCAACTCCACAATCTGAGTGGCCAGGGCACTTTCTATGGCTTCCTGAATTTCGGGCGTATCTGTTACGAGTATAACCTGACTGTCCGCCCCGTGCTCCGCCTGACTCAGCAAATCCGATGCAATAAACTCAGGAACGGCCGAATCATCAGCTACTACCAATAATTCGCTTGGGCCGGCAGGCATATCGATAGCTACCCCTAAACGACTGGCCCATTGTTTTGCAGCCGTAACGTATTGGTTCCCGGGTCCAAATATCTTATAGGTTCTTGCAACGCTTTCCGTTCCGTAGGTCATGGCAGCAATGGCCTGTATCCCCCCTACTTTGCAGATTTGCGACACCCCACAACGGGCGGCTGCATATAATATCGCAGGGTGCAAATTCCCGTTTTCATCCGGAGGGGAGCAGAGGACAATCTCTGCGCATCCTGCAATCTTTGCCGGAATGGCCAGCATCAGGACTGTTGAAAACAGGGGCGCACTCCCCCCGGGGATATAAAGCCCCACCCGGGAGATGGCGCGATTTTCCATCCAGCAATCAACACCTTGCGCTGTGCGAACATGTATGGGTGCGGCCTTCTGGGCAGCATGAAAGGCATAGATATTCTTATACGCGAGCTCTATAGCTTCTTTTAACGTGTCCGGGAGGGCCCCGGATGCAGCCTCTATTTCCGCAGAATTTACCAAAAGGTCATTCAGAGCCACGCCGTCAAAAGCCTGGGTATACTTTTTTAAGGCCTGATCCCCATCGGAAGAAACCGCCTTAAAGACTTCATCTACCAAACCCTCCAGGGATTTGGACTCCTTTGTGGGACGTTTCAGTAAAACCTCCCATGAACCTCTATCGGGCAGATGTACCCATTGCATAGTCTCAGATTTTAGATTCAGACGATCATTTTTTCTATGGGGCAAACCAGAATTCCCTCGGCACCCTCTCGTTTCAGCTGGTCCAGAACCTCCCAAAACCGATCCTTGTTTATAACCGTATGGATGGAGCTCCAGTTCCGCTCTGCCAATGGCAATACTGTGGGACTGCGCATCCCAGGCAGCAGTGCAATGATGGCCTCCAGTCTATCGTTAGGGGCATTCATAAGCACATATCGATTATTCCGCGCCTCCAAAACAGACCGCAGGCGGAACCTAAGTTGTTCCAGGATTTTTAACTGTTCCGGTCCCGTTTTGGGAGAAACGGCGAGTACTGCCTCGCTTCGCAGGAGTACTTCGACCTCTTTCAGGTTGTTTTTAAACAGGGTACTTCCACTGGAAACAATATCGCAGACTGCGTCTGCAAGGCCGATATTAGGTGCGATTTCTACAGAGCCGTTAATAATATGTAAGTCTGCCCGTACGCCTTTATCCTTTAAATATTGAAGTACCGTATTGGGATAGGAAGTGGCGATACGTTTTCCTTCCAGATCACTCAGGGAATTGTATTCCACACTTTTGGGAACCGCAATAGAAACGCGGCATTTAGAAAACCCGAGTTTTTCGACCACAGAAATGCCCGACCCCTTTTCGATAAGCACATTTTCACCCAGAATGGCAATATCCACTACCCCGTCCTCGAGGTATTGTGGAATGTCCCCATTGCGTAAATAAAAAACTTCCATCGGGAAATTTCGGGCCGAGGCGCGCAGCTGGTCCCGGCCATTATCTATGGAAACCCCACAATCTTTTAGGATTTTGAGGGAATCTTCATTCAGTCTGCCACTTTTCTGTACAGCTACTTTAATCGTATCCATTTTGAATAAATTGACGGTATAAAAAACCCCGTTTGATCACTCAAACGGGGCTTTGGAAAATATGTTGAAACATCACACATCACTCCTACCACGCATGAGCGCCGATAGAAAAATGATGGTGTGTCTTTACGTTCAGCATTTGAATTTCAAAAATAAGTCATTGTTTGAGAAAGTCAAAAAATGTTCAGTCTTAATTATTTCCTAAAATAAGGGGAAGGCCGGAATCTCCTGAGCCCACGATTACAACCTTCGCATTCGGGGATTCAGAAAGCCTGAGGGTTGCATCAATTCCTTTATCCTGCAGGATTTTGTCTGTTAAAGAGGCGCTCAGAATCCGGTTTGCATCCGCTTTTCCCTGAGCCTCTATCCTTTGGCGCTGTGCTTCTTTGTCTGCACTAACCAGCCTGAACTCGTATTCCAAAGATTCTTGTTCCTGCTTAAGTTTGCGTTCGATGGCATCCTTTATCGTCGGAGGAAGGGTAACATCCCGAACCAGGATTTCATTGAGCTGAATATATTGATCCTCAACGGTAATTTTGGTCTCTTCAAAAATTTCATTCTGAATCGCGTCTCTTTTGGAGGAATACAATTGTTCCGGCGTATACCGCCCGACCACGGAACGTGCAGCCGATCGAATAGCAGGCAGAAGGATACGATCCTTGTAATCCTCACTTTTCTCCTGATGCAATTTACCTAAAGCATTGTAATCGGGTTGAAACCATGCCGAAGCTTCCAGCTGTATATCCAAACCATTGCTGGAGAGCACCTTCATTTTCTCAAATACTTCCTGTTGACGCACCTCGTAAATAAATACTTTATTCCAGGGTGCAACCAGGTGGAAACCCTCCCCCAGAGGAGGCTCATCAGTAACTACGCCTTCCCCGAAAGTTCGGTAAAGCACGCCGGCCTCCCCGGAACCGATTACGATGGCCGATTTACTGACCAGAATAATGGCGACGATAATGAGTAAAATTGTCGGTAATGCTATTTTAGGTAACTTATCCATGTGTTAATTTTTTTTAAAATAATCCGTTGTACTTCCTTAAAATCCACTCTGCTCCAAAGGCTGCAACTATAAGCGCAAGGAGCCAGCGGAAATCTATCAAAGATACTACATTTCTCTGGCTTCGGCTCACCGGACGAAAGCGATCCGCGCTCATAAGGCTATCTCTTAACTGTCCGAGTTGCGAAGGGTAATACAGGGTTCCTCCACTTGCCTGAGCAATAGACTGCAAGGCTTCGGGATCACTGCGGACCTGTTGGTTTTCCAAATCGAATTCCTGAATACGAAACTGTCCTGATTTCCTGAAGGCAGTTTCATCGACAGCTACTTCAAAGGAATACGCCCCCGGAGAGAGACTGCTTATATCTGCCTGGTATTCTCTTTTGGAAACAGCCATAGGGTACGAATCCAAAAGTGAACCCGTACTATCCCTGATTTGAAGCGTCAGTTGAGCGGAGGGATCAAAGCGCAGGGCTTCGTCAAAAAATTGTGCCCGGATCACTGCCGCCTCCTGCCCGTCGAATACATTTTCATAATCGAGGTTGAGGCGTTCATTCGTCTTTCCAGCCCCCAGAAACAACCAAACCTTGCCAAAGAGTGCATCAAATTTCACAAAATCCCCGTCCTGGATATAGGAATGCATGCGCCATTTCCAAAGGCCGTCTCCAAAGATTACAACTTCACGTCGCTCTGCACCTTTGACCAAAGTCATAAGTGGCTGATTCATCGATATACCGCGAACACGTTGTCCCAAAAGATTCTCGTGGGGTTGCAGGACGAGGTATTCACCCAAAAACCCGGAGATCGGGGGATAACCGTTCACGGCCCAGTCCCGGGCATCAAAGTAGCTAAAAGAAGGGTTCAACTCCGGCAGGAGTTCTTCCTGAGGGCCGGGCCCTTCAAGGCTGAAAGTCTTCTGAATCCCGTTTAAAAAATTCCAGTTGGTCAAACCTCCCGTCACGGTAAGGAGGGGTTTGTTTCCACTTTTCAGGGTGGCGTATGCATTTCTAAATGTCGGATCCGGTTGATAGAAAATCCACAGGTCAGTGCCGTCGGCTTTGGAAGGGACATCCCCGGGCTTTATCAGAGTCACCTGCCGCTGCTCATTACTCTCAACAGATCGGGTAAGTGCCCCGATATCCGGATGCGAACGACCAGCTACTATAGTCACCCTTGTTTTTTCGTCAATCACCTCAATACCCGCAGCCTGACGGTTATTCCTGGTGTTTCGTTCATTCTCGAGGGGGGCCACCTCAGCAGTCAGGGTGTGAAAGCCCACTTCCCGGGCCGGCATAAGGACAGATATACGCTTACTCGCTCGGCCTGCGGAGAGTGAAACTTGTTCAGTATGCACTTTCCTGCCATTGTCAAAAATAGTTAAAAGCGCCCTTGTGGCGTCGTCCCCCCGATAGGAGATCAGGACTTCCAGGGGGTATTGATTGTCGAGAAAGGCGAAACGATTGCTGTTCAACCCATCAATTCGAATATCGCGATACGCTGTGGTATCCCCGATTACGACCGGAAACACCGAGATGGCATTTGGACCGGAGGGCAGCCAGCCCCTACCCTGATTTTGAATTCCATCCGTAACCAGTACAACACTGGCATTCCCATCCAGACTAGAATTTGAAAGTGTTTTCAAAGTCCCGGCGATGTCGGTTCGTTTTTCAGAAAAATCCAGCGTATCCGCCTTGCGGACCCCTGATCCGAACGTATAGGTCTGTAAATCAAAGCGCTCGGGGAGCTGGAGATCTGTCGTGAAAAAATTCCGGGTTTGTTCAAGGGCCGGACGGGAAGCGCTGCGACCTGCAGAAACACTGTTGTCCAACACAAGCATCAGCCGGTGGGGTTCCATATTGACAGTGACCTTTTCAAACTGGAGGGGAGCGAGAAGTAGAAAGGCCGTGAATAGCCCCAGGAATCTCAGGGTAGCTAAAAGCCATTGATTAGGGGTCTTTCCGGATTTATAAAAATAACTGAACCACGCCAATGCGATAGCCAGTACTGCACTCAGGGTGATCCAAAGTACATTCTCAAGCGTCATTCATTTGGATTTAAAAAAGGATTGCAGACATACCCTGACAGTATTATCTAGCAGAATAGTGAAGTACAAAAATCGACAAAAAAAAGGAACCGCCTCTCTTAAACCCCTGAAGTTAATCCTGTCAGCAGTGGCATCCGTATGTTTCCCCCCGGATTTAGATAGTTACGGATCAGGTCAGCATTCCACCGTCTACATGAATTACCTGACCGGTGATATACCCGGACAGGTCAGAAGCGAGAAACAGACAGGCATTGGCAACATCTTCTGCAGACCCGCCCCTTTTCAGCGGAATAGCATCGCGCCACCCCTGAACTGTCTTCTCGTCGAGTTTTTCGGTCATTTCCGTCTCGATAAAACCAGGAGCGATGGCGTTGCAACGAATATTGCGAGAACCCAGTTCCAGGGCCACACTCTTGGTGAAACCAATCATTCCGGCCTTTGAGGCGGCGTAATTTGCCTGGCCAGCGTTCCCCTTTACCCCGACAACACTACTGATATTGATTATGGAGCCGGAGCGCTGCTTTAGAAGCGTACGCTGTACCGCTTTGGTCATATTAAAAACGGACTTCAGATTTGTGGCAATCACCTGGTCAAAGTCCGATTCGTTCATCCGCATCAGGAGGTTGTCGCGAGTAATTCCGGCATTGTTGATCAGAACATCGACCCCTCCAAAATCATTCAGGACATCTGCTACTAAAGTTTCAGCTTCCTCAAAACTTGCAGCATCGCTCTTATACGCCCGGGCATTCACCCCCAGGGCTTTGAGCTCAGCTTCCAGTTCCAGGGCCGGGCCTTCGCTGCTGCTGTAGGTAAATGCAACATCAGCACCCTCCCGGGCAAATACTTCAGCAATGCCCCTACCTATTCCGCGGCTTGCTCCAGTAATTATAACCTTTTTTCCTTCGAGCATTTTCATGTCTGATATATTATCTTTTTGACTTTCGGTAATGGATACCAAATCAGGCGAGTACCTCCTTAACCTTTATCCCGATTTGAGCCGGAGAATCGACCACGTGTATGCCACATTCCTTCATGATTTCCTTTTTGGCCTGAGCGGTGTCGTCACTGCCTCCCACAATAGCCCCGGCGTGTCCCATTGTTCGGCCTGCAGGGGCTGTTTCCCCGGCGATAAAGCCTACCACGGGTTTTGATGAACCACTCGCCTTGTACCAGCGCGCAGCTTCTGCTTCCAATTGACCACCTATCTCCCCGATCATTACGACGCAATCCGTTTCATTATCTCCAATGAGCATTTCCATAGCCTCGCGTGTAGTTGTCCCAATAATCGGGTCCCCTCCAATCCCAATGGCAGTAGAAATACCCAGACCCTGTCGCACTACCTGATCGGCAGCCTCGTAAGTAAGAGTTCCTGACTTGGATACCAGGCCTACCTTGCCCTTTTCAAAGACAAATCCAGGCATAATTCCCACTTTGGCCTCTCCCGGGGTAATGACTCCGGGGCAGTTTGGGCCCACCAAATGTAATCCACGGCTTTTTACGTAGTCGTATGCCTTAATCATATCGGCCACCGGAATTCCCTCCGTTATGGTAATAATCACCTTGATCCCTGCATTGGCAGCCTCCATAATCGCGTCAGCAGCAAAAGCCGGGGGTACAAATATAATGGTGGTATCCGCACCAGTTTCGGCTACCGCTTCAGAAACGGTGTTAAAAACCGGCCGTTCCAGATGGCTCTGTCCGCCTTTGCCGGGAGTCACCCCTCCAACTACATTCGTTCCATATTCGATCATCTGCTCCGCGTGGAAAGTTCCCTCGCTTCCGGTAAATCCCTGAACGATAATTTTTGAGTCCTTGTTAACCAATACGCTCATAGCTTCTTTTTTTCTAAGTCAAAAATAGGGCTTCGTTCAAAACAGGCCCAGTGAATACTTATTGTTTTTTTAATTGTTTCGCAATTTCGGGCATTTGCCTCAATACTGCCATTTGTTTAAGCTGTTCCCTGGCCTCCATTGCAGGGCTGCCAAAGTAGCCCTTCCCTCCTTCGAGGGATTTCGAAACCCCGGCCTGGGCCCAAAGCACGGCTTTAGCCCCAATTCGTATGGCGCTGGTAATACCAACCTGTCCCCAAATAGTAACTTCATCTTCAATCACCACGCATCCGGCAATTCCTGTTTGGGAGGCTATGAGGCACTTTTTTCCAATTACGGTGTCATGTCCTATTTGGATCTGATTGTCCAATTTACTGCCCCTTCCAATTCGGGTATCTCCGCTGACACCCCGGTCAATAGTGCAAAGCGCCCCCAATTCTACCTCATCCTCCAGGATTACCCTGCCCCCTGAAAGGAGCCGGTCGTAGCCTTGCGGACGGTTCTTGTAATAAAAGGCGTCCGATCCGATAATAGTACCCGCCTGCACTATAACGCGATCGCCGAGAATACAGGAATCCTGTATCACCACATTCGGGTGGATAATGCAGTGCTTCCCAATTTGCACATTCCTTCCGATAAAAACACCGGGTTGTATTACCGTTCCTTCTCCTATGGTCGCCGAAGGATCGATCCGGGCCTGAGCCGCCTGAAAAGGTTTGAAATGGGCTGTCAACCGATTAAAATCGCGGAAGGGATCATCCGAAATCAAAAGGGCCTTACCTTCCGGACAAGGGACTTTTTTGTTAATCAGAACGATGGTAGCCTGCGAATCCAGGGCTTTTTGATAGTACTTCGGGTGATCGACAAAAACAATATCCCCGGGCTCGACAACGTGGATCTCGTTGATTCCAAGAACCGGGAAATCCTTATCCCCTACAAAGGCTACACCCAGTAAGTCCGCGATTTCCTCCAGTCTGTGTGGTCTTGGAAATTTCATTTGAGCTTCCTATTCTTTGGCACGCTCCATATACGCCCCTTTTTCTGTATCTATTTTGATCTTGTCCCCTTCATTGATAAAAAGCGGAACGTTGATCCGGGCACCGGTTTCCACGGTAGCGGGTTTAGAAGCGTTGGTAGCCGTGTTCCCTTTAACCCCGGGCTCCGTATGTGTTACCTCCAGAACCACACTCGCAGGCATATCCACCGACAGGGGCATACTGTCTTCAGTATTAAAAAGAATGGTGACCACCTCCCCTTCCTTTAATAAATCAGGGGCATCCAGGGTGTTTTCCTGAAGGGAGATCTGGTTGTAGTCCTCGGTGTTCATAAAATGATACGTTTCCCCTTCGGCATAGAGATACTGGTAGGATCGGGTCTCGACCCGAACATCCTCAATTTTATGGCCCGAGGAAAAGGTATTGTCGATCACCTTTCCCGTTGTCACACTTTTCAGTTTGGTCCGCACAAAAGCAGGTCCCTTACCGGGCTTGACATGCAAAAACTCAATAATTTTATAAATATCATGGTTGTAGCGAATGCACAATCCCTTTCTGATATCTGATGTTGTTGCCATAGTTAATTGTTACTGAAATATCCTTTCATTATTCCCCTTTGTGAATCCCGGATAAATTGGAGGATTTCATCCCGCTCCGGGGTCGCTTCCATTTCCGCTTCCAAAATCTGAGCCGCCTGGGAAGTATTGTAATTCATTTGGTAGAGGATGCGATATATATTCTGGATCTCCCTGATCTTATCTGTTGAGAATCCACGTCTTCGAAGACCTACTGAATTGATACCCACGTAAGACATGGGTTCACGTCCTCCTTTTACAAAAGGGGGGACATCCTTTCGAACCAGAGAACCTCCGGTCACAAAAGCATGGGATCCCACGGAAACGAACTGCTGTACAGCTACCATCCCGGCCAATACCACATAATCCCCAACGGTGACATGGCCCGCCAGGGTCGTATTATTTGAAAAAACACAATAATCCCCGACGATACAATCATGGGCCACATGGCAATAGGCCATAATAAGGCAATGCTTGCCGATGACGGTCTTTTGTCGGTCTGCCGTTCCTTTATTAATCGTAGCGCATTCCCGTATGGTTGTATGATCCCCGATTTCGACAATGGTCTCCTCTCCGTCGTATTTGAGATCCTGAGGCGTTGCGGATATAACTGCACCCGGAAAAATACTGCAGTTTTTGCCAATACGGGCCCCTTCCATAATACTCACATTGGAGCCAATCCAGGTCCCCTCTCCAATAATAACATTGTTGTGTATGGTGGCAAAGGGTTCGATAACCACATTCTTGGCTATTTTGGCACCCGGATGCACATAGGCCAGCGGCTGATTCATGCTAGTTGTTTTTGGTTTTGACTATCTGGGCCATCAGCTCAGCTTCGGAAACGAGTTTTCCGTTTGCATAGGCGTAAGCCTGCATATGGCAAATACCCCGTCGAATGGGTGATACCAGATCGCACTTAAAAATAAGGGTGTCGCCCGGCATTACCTGTTGTTTAAATTTCACCTTGTCAATTTTCATAAAATAGGTGAGGTAATTTTCAGGATCGGGCACTGTACTGAGCACCAGAATTCCTCCGGTTTGCGCCATTGCTTCTACCTGCAGCACCCCGGGCATAACTGGTGCACCGGGAAAGTGACCGACGAAAAAGGGCTCATTCATGGTCACATTTTTCAACCCTACCACGTGGGTATCCGATAGTTCGAGAATCCGGTCGACCAAAAGGAAAGGAGGGCGGTGCGGCAGCATCTGCATGATCTGCGTCACATCCATAAACGGCTCCTTATTCAAATCGTATTTCGGGACCTTATTCCGCTTCTCCAGTTTTATAATCTTTGAGAGCTTTTTAGCGAATTGCGTATTGACGTAGTGCCCGGGTTTATTGGCGATGACCTTACCCTGAATCCGCGTACCGATAAGGGCTAAATCCCCAATAACATCCAATAGCTTGTGCCTTGCGGCTTCGTTGGGATAGTGCAGTGTCAGGTTGTCTAAAATGCCATTGGGCTTCACGGAGAGTTTATCTTTTTTAAAGGCCTTTTGGAGTCGTGTCATGGTTTCGGCTGAAATCTCCTTATCTACGTACACAATGGCATTATTCAGGTCTCCTCCCCGGATAAGCCCATGCTCAAGCAGCATTTCCAACTCATGGAGGAAACTGAAGGTACGGGCATCTGAAATCTCAGTCTTAAAATCAGAAATGGACTCCAGAGTCGCATTCTGGGTGCCCAGGACTTTGGTTCCGAAATCCACCATCGTAGTAATTTGGTACTGATCGGCAGGGATTACAGTAATCTCGCTTCCCGTGGCTTCGTCCCTGTAAGATATGACATCACTAACCACAAAAACTTCCCGATCGACCTCTTGCTCTACCACCCCGGCCTTTTCCAGGGCCTCCACAAAATACTTCGAAGAGCCATCCATAATAGGCGGTTCGGGGGCATCGAGCTCAATAAGGACGTTATCTATATCCAGGCCCACAAGAGCGGCCAAAACGTGCTCGGAGGTTTGAATTTTTACCCCGTGTTTTTCCAGATTTGTCCCCCTTTGGGTATTGATAACATAAGAGGCATCTGCTTCAATGACAGGTTCCCCTTCCAGGTCTACCCTTTTAAATGCAAACCCGTGGTTCTCCGGAGCGGGCACAAACTTCATGGTCACCTTCTCTCCCGTGTGCAGCCCCACACCTTTAAGGCTCACTTCCTTTGCTATTGTTCGCTGTTTGGTCATTTGTTATTTCCCCTTTGACGATTCCAGGTTTTCAAGCCGCTGCACCAATCTGGGCAGATTTCTGAAATGCACATAAGACTTATTGTAATCTCCATAGACCATGGCCGGGGATCCCTGCAGTACTTCGTCATCCTTTATATTCCTTGAAATTCCGGACTGTGCCTGAATCCGTACCCGGTCTCCTATTACGATATGGCCTACAATACCTACCTGCCCCCCAATCATACAATTCCTGCCAATTTTCGTCGAACCGGCTATCCCGGTTTGAGCCGCAATTACAGTATGCTCACCTATCTCGACATTGTGGGCTATTTGTATTTGATTGTCGAGTTTTACCCCTCGCCTCAGTACAGTAGAACCGAGGGTAGCCCGGTCGATGGTAGTCCCTGCTCCCACGTCTACATGATCTTCGAGGATCACATTTCCCGTTTGAGGCACTTTGGCAAACTCCCCATTCTCATCCGGTGTAAAACCAAATCCATCCGCTCCCAGGATCACACCACTGTGTATGACGCAATCGGCGCCAATTTGGGTCTCGGAGTAGATTTTAGCTCCTGCAAAAACAATTGTGTTGTCCCCTATTTTTACGTTATCGCCTATGTAGACATTCGGATAAATCTTAACATTGTCCCCCAGGACGACATTTGCACCAATATAGGCGAAAGCACCGAGGTATATATCCGTTCCGTAGGTCGCCGAATCCGATATAAAAACAGGTTTTTCAACCCCTGTTTTGTTATTTTTTACCTGATTGTAATACGCCAGTAACTTCGAAAAGGCTTTATAAGCATCATCCACTTTTATGAGGGTGGAATTCAGCTCTTGTTCGGGAATGAAATCCTTATTTACAATAATTATGGAGGCTTCCGTCCTGTAGATGTAGGGCGTATATTTTGGATTGGCCAAAAAAGTTAAAGAGCCGACTTCTCCCTCCTCAATTTTAGACAATTTGTGAACCGCAACTCCTGGGTTGCCATCCACCTCGCCTTCGAGGATGCCTGCGATCTGACTGGCCGTAAATTCCAAAAGGTTACCTGAAATTAGATTAGAATGTGGCAAAAGTAAGAAAAATTGTCATATCCCTTTTTTCGGATAGCAGATATAATACCGTGTCTGTGTTTCAGAAAGGGATCCCAGGTTTAAATGTCCCGAATGCCGGGCGACATCAGAAACCTCACCATTCTTTTCGAGAATGAGAATTTGGGTTTGCGAACTGTAGGTCTGATTGCTGATTTCCCCCGAGAAGACAAAATGAGACGCTTCTTCCCTGGTAAAACCGGTAGCCTTCATGAACTGCCTCTTTTTCTTTTCAATGCGCTCGGGTGCTATTGGCGTATCCTTGATTTTTATGGTTGGCAGTTTTCGATCGAGGATCATTTCGCACAACCTGGCAAGGATAGGTTCTGAATCCTGTTGCCAGGATTTTAGAGCGGCCAGAATATCGACATCATCCAACAGGGCGAAAATTTTCAGTGCGGCCCTGGAAATGTCAGTCTGATCCTCCGCAAGGCCCAAAAAATAGTTCAGACTGGGAGAAGGACAGTGCAGCTCCCCTACTTGATAGAGCTGACGGGCCCGCCGCATAATCCGGATTAAAAGTTGTTCTGCCGCCAGGCTTGTTTTATGGAGGTATACCTGCCAGTACATAAAACGGCGAGCCATAAGGAATTTCTCAACAGAATAAATCCCCTTGGCATCCACAACGAGGTTTCCTTTAAATACGGAAAGCATGGCAATCAGGCGTTCAGAGTTAATATTCCCTTCGGCCACCCCGGTGTAGAAACTGTCTCGTTTTAAGTAATCCATACGGTCCATATCGATCTGACCGGATACAAGTTGATTCAGGAAGGGTTTGGGATGGGTTTTTTGAAAAATATCAATACCCGTCTGCAGCCGCCCCTCAAAAACCGTATTGAGTTCCTCCATAAATCTAAGGGAGAGCCCCTCGTGGTCCAATCCGAGAAAAAGTTCATTCTCCAGGGCATGGGAAAAAGGCCCGTGTCCGATATCGTGGAGTAGTATGGCACAAAGCAACCCCTCTGCATCCTCCTGGTCTATTTGAACCCCCTTCTGTCTGAGCATCCCAATGGCCTGCTGCATAAGGTGCATAGCCCCCAGGGCATGGTGAAACCGGGTATGGTGAGCCCCTGGATACACCAGATAACTCAATCCCATCTGTGAAATTCGCCTGAGTCTTTGAAAATAGGGATGTGCGATCAGATCAAAAATCAGGTTATTGGGTATGGGGATAAATCCGTAAATTGGATCATTGAAAAGTTTCAACTTGGGAGATCGCTTCAAAGGAACGGTTTTTGTGTTCTCAAAGGTAGAAAATTGCCGCCAGAATCATCAATCAACTGCCGGTTCAAAAGGGACGTCCCGTCCCCCCAAACAAACAAGTCATGGAAAAAATCAACATACTGTGGGTGGACGATGAAATCGATTTGCTCAAGTCCCATATTCTCTTTCTTGAAGACCGGAATTACACTGTGTTCAAATGCCCCAGTGGGCAGGACGCTATTGAAGCCCTCGGGAAGCAAGCCTTTGATATTGTCTTTCTCGACGAGAACATGCCGGGACTTTCAGGACTGGAAACCCTTATGGAACTCAAACAAATCAACGCCTCCCTGCCGGTGGTTATGATTACCAAAAATGAAGAAGAGAGCCTGATGGAAGAGGCCATCGGCTCAAAAATAGCGGACTATCTCATTAAACCGGTCAATCCCAATCAAATCCTGTTGTCTCTCAAGAAAAATCTGGACCATTCCAGGCTGGTTTCCGAACGGACTACAGCCACTTACCAGCAGGAGTTCCGGAAAATCGCCATGGATCTTTCCATGGTAAATTCCTTCGAAGGATGGGTAGACCTTTACAAGAAATTAATTTACTGGGAACTGGAACTCGAGCATATTGAAGATAGCGGAATGTTCGAAATACTCGAATCCCAGAAATCCGAAGCCAATAATCAGTTTGGGAAATTCATCGAAAAGGCATACCCACAGTGGTTTTCAGGAACAGATGCACCGGTGATGTCCCATACTCTGTTTCGCAAAAAAGTAGCACCCGTCCTTCAAAAAGGCCCTACCCTGATGGTCGTTATCGATAACCTGAGATACGATCAGTGGATGGTACTGGAAGAAGTACTGCTCCCTTACTACAAAAAATCTGAGGAAGCCGCGTATTACAGTATCCTCCCCACAGCCACACAATATGCACGTAATGCCATTTTTTCAGGCTTGATGCCCCTGGATATGGAGAAGCAACACCCGAAACTGTGGAAAAACGATACGGACGAAGGTGGGAAAAACCTCCATGAAGCAGCGTTCCTGGAGGCCCAGTTAAAGCGGCTTGGATTAAATCTCAAATGGGAGTACCATAAAATAAGTTCGCTCAAGCAGGGAAAAAACCTCCTGAAACACTTTAAATCCCATGGCGATATGGAACTCACCGTAGTGGTATACAATTTTGTAGATATGCTCTCCCACGCGAAAACGGAAATGGAAGTGATCAAAGAACTGGCATCCAATGACAAAGCCTATCGTTCCCTGACGATGAGTTGGTTCCGGAATTCCCCATTGCTGGAGTTGATTCAACAAGCGCAGGCCATGGGCACACAACTCATTATAACCACAGACCACGGCACTATAAACGTTAAACAACCTTCAAAGGTCATCGGGGATCGGGAGACCAGCCTGAACCTAAGGTATAAAACCGGGAAGAGCCTAACGTATGAACGAAAGGATGTTTTAGAGTGCAAACGCCCTTCAGATTTTCATTTGCCCAGTATCAATGTAAGCAGTTCTTACATCTTTGCCAGAAACGATCTGTTTTTTGCGTATCCCAACAACTATAATTATTACGCCAGCTATTACCGCAATACGTATCAGCACGGTGGAATATCCCTTGAAGAGCAGATTGTACCTTTTGCCGTTTTACAGCCTCGATAAATATTATAAGTAGTTTGAATTGCGTTGGTCGCTATCGGATCTGGAACGGTTTTTAAAATAACTGCCCTCGAGAATTTCGGTGACCTGATCGGGATTCCCAATACAGATCGAAAAGTTTACCTCCAGGACAAAATCATCCTTATAATAATACGTTTTACGTCCGCGGTCGTACCCAATTTGTGCCTCGTAGTCCCGCAATTGCTCAATGAGGTAGTAGACGGTTCGCTCACTGATCCTGAGCCTTTCAGCAATTCGTAAGGGAGATCCTGTACATTCCATTTCGATCAGGTTGTGCAGCCGTTGTAACCGCTCTACATGTTTGATGGTCTTCATAATGTCGTTTATTAGGGTTAGGTAAGGGGACCAAAATGTGATTAAAGCAATATATAGTATATTTTCTATATTATGTAATATTTATTGAAATATTTCAAATTTTACTTCAAATTCCTTAGAATATTTTCTAACAGTACAAAAAGAGTGTATATTTGTGCAATCCAATAGCAGTTAGCTGTGATAAAAACTATTGATCGATTAATGATGTTTATTAAACAGTCCGGGTTAAGCGCCCGGCAGTTTGACTTGTCTATTGGCGCGAGCAATGGTTATACGTTGCGTATGGCAAAAAACAGGGCATCCATCGGCAGCGATGTCATTGAGACCATCCTCAGGACTTACCCCGATTTAAATGTCGTTTGGCTCCTGACAGGTAAAGGGAAGATGTTTAAGTCGCAAGAAGCTTCAGAAATACTTGACTTCGATAGTCTTCCAGACCACAGAAAACAGGAAATAGAGCGCATTATTGAGGTAAAAATCCAAGAGCGCCAGCGGGATGACCTAAAAGCTCTACTGAGGGAGGTTACCCAGGAGATGGGCAAGGACCCGGAATAAAAACCCTTCCCCCGTCTCAGGTTCTTCAATTACAGGACTTCAGGGTTATGTACTTTAATTTGCATCAGTTTATTTTGGATTTCTTCCCGGCTGAATTGCTCTAAATTCTTATCCAACTCAAGCTTTAGAAGCTGACGGTAATCCCGTGTAATTGAAATGCTCCGAATCAGTTTCCACAATACAGCAATCACAATAACCGAAAGCAAGGCCAGTGGCAGGACTTTCAAATTCCCCGAGCTGTCAATGTTATCAACTGACTGAAAAAGTTCCCAGAACTGATACAAATAAAACAGCACAGGCGAAACAATTGCCCACTTCCACCAATACCGGCAGGCAGCAAACCAGGCGAGCCCCAGGACACAAAGAACCATTTTATTTGAGGCATAAAAGATAAAGGTCGTAGAATCGCGAAACCCAAAACTGCCAATCTGCAAACCGAGAATTGTACTTGAGGCGTCATTTGGGGGAACCCAGTGATGTGCAAAAAGTACAACGAGTAACACCAGCAGCACCCCGCCCAGGGCCAAATTCAACGATACCCCTGATCCCCTCCCCGAAGAGGCGCGGGAGACGGAATTTACCCCTTCCATCTGATCTGCCAGTTTACTGTAATAATACACCCGCTGCAGGTATTCCTTGGGGGAAAAGTCTGATTTGCTTTTTAGGGTCTTTCGAATTTCCCGATTGTATCGTGAATTCCAGGCTTCAAAGAGTTCTTTACACCCGGCTTCAATGGTTAGATGAATGCCCTGATTCACCAACCTTCTTTTAACAACGTTGTCTAAATATAAGATTAGGCCAACAACCAAAACCCATAAAAGAACCCCTTGAAAGCTAAGCAATAAATCTGAAAACACTTTTGAGTCCTCTAAAAACATCCATAAGGGATAAGAGACAAAATAATAAAGCAGTATTATCAGCAGATATCTCCAAAACCCCTTTGAAAAAAGGAAAACAAAAAATGTGAATATAAAAGAAGATAAATGCATAAGTAAGAACCAGATAAAAACTTGATTATTAACGAAGCCATGGTCAAATTCAAATCCGAAAAATCGAATCGTAGCGCCTTCCTGAGGAATTAAAAGATGTAAAAAAGAGAGCAAAGGCAAAAACACCACGATTACAGCAATGCTTAGATCTGTTGTGGCTTGTTTTTTCCAGGATGTTGTGGGGTGTGAATAAAGCATCTCGTGTATATTTAGAGCCTCTTATTTCGGGATGCCCTCGGGCAATTTACCGGCTTTACATCCAAAAGATATAAAAAATGTCGAATATAATCTACAAATTAGAGGAGATTCATAAAGCGGTTGCCTTTCTGAGCAAGGATGAAAGGTCCATATTCTATTGTTTTTATGGAGATCTGGGTGCAGGGAAAACCACACTCATCAAAGCTTTAATTGCTGATCTCGGCGCTGTGGATGCGGGAAGCAGCCCCACTTTCGGGTTA
>Ga0272441_10001134_pt1 | contig 57067 bp, 45 predicted proteins | sample SSMProp6N_FD_193582 | JGI IMG/M metagenome (GOLD analysis project Ga0272441, IMG submission 193582) | Marine sediment archaeal communities from Little Sippewissett salt marsh, Falmouth, MA, United States - SSM-Prop-6N | ecosystem: Environmental > Aquatic > Marine > Wetlands > Sediment ...
TATCTGTCCAAGGTGTGTGTTGTTGAGGTCGATGGGGAAGACAGACTGGCTGAGGTATCCAAACAGACAAGGAAGGTAATTGAGCTACTTGAAGTACCTATTACCGAAAGATTGGGACTTTAGGGTGCGCATAAGTCAAAAACAGATATATATTTTGATAGCATGATTGAAATGTCGATCCCGCATTATACCGAAAGGGTGGTTTTTATCAGCACGCGGAGGATATTCACCAGTATTCGAAATATGCATATGGGGGGATGATATGATACCTGAACGATCTTTTACATTATTTGCTATCGGTATCATGATATTTTCTGTCTTCTCCGGGATCTCAGGATCGGTTGGCATTCTCTCAATCGAAGCCTCCGGCTTCGAGCCATGTTTCAGCGGAGGAAACGGGACCGCAAGCGATCCCTACAGTATCTCGAACGTCACGGAACTCCAGTGGATGGCAAACACATCCAATCTTGACAAACACTTTGTTTTGGTCAACGATATAAACGCAAGCGTAACGAAGACGTGGAACTCGGGTGCGGGTTTCGTTCCTATTGGAACGAGTTCGAATACTTTCATAGGCCGCCTGGACGGGAATGGATACAACATAACGGATCTCCATATCAACAGGTCAAGCATTGATTACGTTGGTATCTTTGGTTATACCGGTAACGGGGCTTCGATAAAGGATCTGAATATTGTCCGTTCCAACATCACCGGTGGAAATTATATTGGCGGTCTTGTGGGAAGGAATGAAGGAACCGTAACGAACTGCTCAACTGCAGGGAATACTAGCGGAACCGATTTCGTCGGGGGACTTGTGGGATCCAACTCTGGGGCTGTGACACACTGCCACGCCACAGGGAGCAAGAGCGGGACCGATATCATCGGAGGTCTCGTGGGGTGTAATTCTTACGGGACAGTGAAGAACTGTTACTCCACCGGGAACGTGAACGGGAAAAATTATGTCGGCGGTCTCGTGGGATATGGTTTTTTTTCGACCGTAAGGGACTGTTATGCCGCAGGGAATACAATCGGCATCAATATCGTCGGCGGTCTTGTGGGATACAATGATCATTATTCGACCATGACAAACTGCTACGCTGTAGGGAACACGAGCGGGATCGGGAGAGTCGGTGGTCTGGTTGGAATCAATAGTGAGACCGTGACAAATTGTTACGCCACAGGAAATACTGGCGGGAATGTAAGAGTCGGCGGTCTCGTAGGAGATAATTATTACGGTACCGTGAGGGATTCTTATGCAATGGTAACAGTCACCAGATCATCCGGAACCAATACATCCTTTGGTGGTTTCGTAGGCTTGAATTATTATGGCAAAATATTGAGAAGTTATTCAACTGGCAGGGTGATCTACTCGGGTGCTACAGATCCTACCGATAAAGGTTTCACGGGCTCGGTGGATACCGGAGGAAATTATGAGATGACCGGGAATTTCTGGGACAACCAGACCTCGGGTCAGAACTCGACCGCTGGAAAGGCCACCGGGAAGAACACGACCGAAATGATGACGATCGACATATTCGCAAGCGCTAAATGGGACATTGTACATGTTCGGGATCACGTTTCGGAGACATGGTATATCGATGATGGAAATGATTATCCTCGTTTGTACTGGGAGCCATATGTGGATGTATATCCGCCTATAGCCGATGCGGGTCCCGACCAGACGGTGAATGAGGGGGCCGAGGTAACTTTCAACGGGAGCGGGAGTTCGGATAATATCAGGGTTGTGAACTGGACCTGGACATTCTTTGATGGTTATCTGGTCACTATCTACAGGGTTGGATCGACCTACATCTTCCACGATCCAGGGACGTTCATCGTGACCCTGAACGTCACCGATGCCGTCGGAAACAGCGACGAAGATACAATGAAAGTTACAGTGCTGGACATAACATCTCCAATAGCCGATGCGGGTCCCGACCAGACTGTGAATGAAGGAACCAAGGTAACGTTCAACGGAAGTGGAAGCAGGGATAACGTGGGGGTAGTGAACTGGACCTGGACGTTCCACGACGGTATGAAAAATATCTATTTATTCGGTTCAGCTCCGTCTCACACCTTCAACGTTCCCGGGATTTTCGTTGTTACCTTGAACATATCAGATGCTGCGAGTAACTGGGCCACCGACACGATGAGGGTAACAGTGAACGATATCACGCCTCCCGTGGCCAATGCGGGCCCCGATCAGGTCGTGGACGAGGGAGATACCGTGACATTCGACGGTACAGGCAGTTCTGACAATGTGGGCATATTGAACTTCACCTGGACCTTCACACATATCGTTCCAATGACCCTGTATGGAGTTCAACCCGAATACACGTTCATCGAGCCTGGGGTGTTCACGGTAAAGTTGATCGTAACCGATACCGCAGGTAACAGTTTTTCCGATACCATGACCGTGAGGGTCAATGATATGATACCACCCGTGGCGGATGCGGGACCGGATATCGTCGTTGAGGTGGGAACGATAGTTCTTTTCAACGGGAGCGGGAGCCATGACAATGTGGGAATTTCAAACTACACCTGGAAATTTTTCTATGGACACGATTACGTTACATTGTATGGGGTCGATCCACGGTTCAAGTTCTATCTCCCGGGTTTCTTCATTGTCATTCTTTACGTTACCGATGACACTGGATGGCAGGAAGAGGACGAGGTGAAAGTTACCGTAAGGGATACCACGGAGCCCCATGCATATGCGGGTCCTGATCAGATCGTTATCCCGGGGTATTTTATTACATTTAGCGCAACAGGTAGTTACGATAATTTCAGGATTGAAAAATACTCATGGACCTTCCGGGATGTTACGGAGAATGATGTCTATTACGGTATCTCCCTTTACGGCATCTCCCCGCAATATCGGTTCCTGCATACGGGAGTTTTCACCGTGACGCTCGAAGTGACCGATGCAGTGGGATTGCGGGATACGGATAATGTGATCATTACGGTCCTGGGATACACTTTGTCGATACATGGCAATGTGCTCGATGAGAATGGTGATCCCGTTGAGGGGGCAAACGTGGAGATCAACGCGACCGATGGAGAAACGTACAATACGGTCACGAGAGCCGACGGCTCATTTTTGCAGGAGGTACCCAAAGGACCTTTCACATGGAGAATATCCAAAGAAGGGTATGATGAATTATCAGGGGGATCATCGACAGAGAATCTCGGGGATCTAACCATCAAGCTCAAGGAAAGTCCCACGACCAATGATGATGACAGGATCGTAACGATTCTTATTCTGGTATCCTTGATCTTATCTCTCCTGGTCCTAACCGGGATCGCGATTTTTTTGATCTCAAGGAGAAGGAACGAAGTAATCATGGAAGAGTGACAGGTGGTGGGGGGAATCAGAATCTGGATCCTATCGAAGTGAGCGGGGCAGGATCCGTTCCTGAAAAAGGAGGATCCATTGTTGATCCTGGACGGACTATCAAAAATCAAAGCAGGAGGTGGTGAATATCCTTAACCATGAATTATGGACGATCCTACCGATATCATACGTATTGATCGAACGATCATTGGACATGGATGCCCGCATATATCAGTTATCTATGCATAATGCCTTTAAATAATAGATGTTTATGCATGGACAATAAGTTAAAATAGAATGAAGTCTTTTTAATCACCATGTATGACGAGGTCATCGACAGGTTCATCTCACAGACACCTGTCCTGATGAAAGAATATACCATTGACGACAGAGGTCCCTTGCCAAAACGGCTCGCTCTATCTGCTATCCGAAAGAGCCTCGATAACGCCCTGGAACATGGAATTGGTCAACCCCGCGTCATATTGATCACCGGACTGAGGGGTGTGGGAAAGACCACGATCATGTTCCAGCTCATGCAGGAGATGCTGAACAAGGGATGGCCGGCGGATAAGGTCCTCTATCTGTCCATGGACCAAGCACTGTTGTCCGGGAAAACCATCATGGATATCGTCAATGATTATGAAAGGTCGGTGGTCAGAGGTTTCATATCTAAAGCAGAAGGGAAGTTCTTATTCTTCATTGACGAGGTACAGTACAGTCCAGATTGGGACCTTCAGATAAAGGTCCTCTCGGACTCCATGCCCAACGCTGTCTTTCTGGTTTCGGGGTCATCGGCGGTGCAGATGGACATATCCGCCGATCTTGCAAGAAGAGCGACGGTCCATGTCATTCACCCCCTCTCACTCCTCGAGCAGTTGATGTTGCCTCGGAGAGCAGTGATCGATCAGGATGCAGTTGATGCCTATTCCTCATGTCTCTTCGGATCGAAGGACCCTCAAGAGCTCATCTCCAGATATCCGGATGCTTCCAGGCCTCTGGTAAGATCGCTTCGCGAGGGCGGGGGATACGATCCGGGAACCCTCGAATGGTTCTTGCTGGAGGGCGGAATGCCCTGGATGCCTATCGAAAAGGGGAATAAGCGGAGGATGTACGATGTGGTGGAAAGGATCGTTGAGAAGGACCTGCCGAAGATCGGAGAGCATGATCCCCACACGTTGAGGGCGGTTCCAAGGATCCTGAGCCTGATCGCTCCTTCCCCCGATATCAGCTACAATTCCATCTCGAACGACCTTGATTCCGTGGGTCTTACCTCTGTGAGGCGTGTCATGGAAACGCTTGTCAAGAGCCAGCTTATCTTCGAGGTCCAGAGCCTCGGCTCCGTCAGAAGCTCGGGAAGGCGCGAGACAAGAAAATACTTCTCATCATCGGGCCTTGCCTCAGCAATCATAGATGCTGCGGGATTCGATCCCAGGAGATTTCTGGGTCCGCTCGCCGAATGCGCCGTGGCCTCTGTATTGAAACGTCATATCTGCACGATCCCCGGGGCGGGTCTATTCCATATATCCGGCAAGGGTCAGGCTGACCTTGTCCTCGAGATCGGGGGAAGAAGGTTGGTGATCGAGGTGGGAATGGGTAGGAAGGATACCGGTTACGGACAGGTGTCAAGGTCGATGAAGATCGCCGGGTCCGATTTCGGGATCATCGTTTCGAACTCTGGTGTTATGGAACGGAGAGGAAATGTCGTCTGGATCCCGATGAGGGAGTTCCTCTGCATCTGATCACCAGCATTGACCTTTATATGAATATCGAGGACTGGACGAACACAGTTCCATGGTCATTTTGCGGTGGATAAATTGACGGTTCATAAGCAGCATGTGGATCAGCATACCGAATGAACATTCTTTTATGAACCCTCGATCCACATGGGCGGATGACGATCATAAGGTCTGGTCTTCCTTCCATTCCTCAAGAAAATGCTCGAAGGCAGCGATGGTAGCGGCCTCCCTGATATCCTCGATAACGCTCTTCCCCGCCCATGAGCTTCCCTGCTTCCTGTATGCATCCGCAAGGACCTCCTGAAGGACCTTTCTGGTAAAACCGGGGTCCCCTCTCCTCCTCTTCTCGACATAATGGAGCATTGAGAGGTATATCTCATCGTAAAGCTCGTCGTTCCAGTCGCTCATCCGTATCATTCCGTTCATCCTTTCACCGTGGCCATTTCTTGAACATATAAAAATCCTCCCAGAGAACCGGTGCACCTTAAAAATTGAGAGGTTGTTAGAAGGCACCGAACGGGTACGTTCAATCGTCCGGGGTAAGGACATACTGGACCGTGAATACGCCGTCCGTTGTCTGGAAGCTCAATTCACCATAGACCGAGTAAGGGTCCATTGTACCGGATATCCCGTGGGCCATCTCCCCTGATCCCGCACCCGCTGAGAAACCTGAGGTCGATCCGGAAATTGATTGACTGCTGCTTATGGGGCCACTGCTGGACAGGACCGCGTAATGAGGGCATCCCGCAGTGCCTGACACCCCAGTGACCTGATACTACCAGTGTTCCAGACATCTTTCCTTTCTCATCTACCATCGCGGTCAGGTCGATGGAGCCCACCACGTAGTAATCGATCTCGTTGACTATGGAACCGCATTGAGGGCAGTTGGTGAGCCTGATGAATGTCTTCCATCCGTCGAAGTTACCGGAATACACAACCCTGCCGGCTGGGACCTTGGGGATGGCTTCCTTGAAGGGAACGCTCGAGGGCTCTTCCGGTATGGTCAATCTCCGGGCTATCTCCCCCGGTGCTTTCTTGAATAGTATCGGCATATCTCCAAGTGGTTTGAATTTGTTCATGTCATTGAGCAGCACCCCTCCCTCAGGCTCCCCCTTGTTGTAGCGCTCGACAGTATCGAGAGCCTCATTGAAGGTCTTGTACAACGGAAGGAGCTGACCCATGGCACCGGCGGCGAAGAAGAGCTTGAAATCGATAGCTGCTTCAACAATGGTCTGCAGTGTTGTAAGGGGTTTTGGGTTCTCCCCGCATGCCAATTGCATTAGCCATGAAGTGCCCACGCCGAGCGCTACACCGGCGATCAGGGACAGACCAAGGCCAGCACCGCCCGCAAGACAGGCCACGGTCGTGATCATGCCAATACTGAACTTTGCCAGTTCTGGCAGAGCGGTCGACAGGATATTATGCAATTTCAGATCGTATACCTGACCTAATTGCGCTTCTCTGGTGAGGGCCTCATAATCTTCCGATCGGGTCTGTTCGGTAGAGATCGCATTCTCGGGTAACACCTCTACGGTCCTTGTAACCATGTTGAATATGAATTCGTCAAGTCTCGTGATATTGACATCATTCCCGCCCACTCCAAAATAATTCAGGTCGTCAGCGATCGACCGATCGAGTTCATGTCGGACACCCTGGAGCCACTGGATCTGCTCCATGAGGGCTGCCGTCAGATCCGTGTCCGTTGAATTCAATACCATCTCAAACAGGCTGTCCATGCAGATGTCCATGTAGAGTCCTGTATACCTTCCGGTCTCGATGGAGCTGTTCAGTTCCTGCATTGGTTCGATCTCAAGACCCTCAAGGACGTTGGAGGTCATCACCCGGTCATCCGAGACCTGCAACACCTTCACATCGCATTGCATGGTCGTGTCGGGGCCAAGGTATGGAGGGACAACGACCTCCACCTTATCGCTATCCGCGTATGTGGCCGATATCGTAAATGGTATATCCCGAATAATGAAGATGACCGAGATAGCGTAATGGTCCGGATCGAACCCGGAACCCTTGATCTCCAGCATTGAGAGGGGCTCCACGCTCGACGAGCCTAGTGAATCTATGTGTATCTCACCGGGTTCTTGATATTTTTTGACGGCCATGTAGACAAGAACACCCGTGAAGGCGGAGAGCATCAGCAACACCACGACCAATATTGCAGTGGTTCCCAGGCAGATGATCGGCCAATCGGAATGCCCTTTTCCCCCATTGTTGGGCGGATTTAAGGTTTTAGGCCCGTCAATGGTCTTTGCATTCTTCTTCGATCTCTCCGGCCCATTTCCGTTCGGGTTTTCTGTAAGATCTTTCTTCATAGACATGCCAGCTTGAACGTGCCTATATTTTCATTTTTGGAGCAGTGAAGGTGATTATAGACCTTTGCTTTGAATTAACCAAGTGGGACATTTATAAGGGACCCTTCCTGACGAGATCTCGTATATGCCACCGTTCTGACGGACCGTCATATCGGGGTCGTTCGTTCACGGACCCATTCCTTCTCCTCATTCGATAGATATGGAGAGAGCCTCTCGTAGACGGTCCCATGATAGTCGTTCAGCCACTTCCTCTCATCCGATGTGAGAAGAGAGGGCTCCACGAGGTTGAGATCGATCGGACACAGTGTCAGCGTCTCGAAGCGGAGGAACTCCTGCTCCTCCGTGCTGAACCCGGGGTCCCTACGGGCTACCATGAGGTTCTCTATCCTGATCCCGTATTCCCCCGGTTTGTAGTAACCGGGCTCGTTCGAGAGCACGTTCCCCGCCTTCAGGGGTACCCCCACGTCCCTGGGGGTTATTCCCATTGGCCCCTCGTGGACGTTGAGATAGTGGCCTATGCCGTGACCAGTTCCGTGATTGTAGTTCTTCCCCGTGTCCCAGAGGGCCCTCCTTGCGAAAGCGTCGATCTGCTTCCCCGAGAATCCCTTCGGGAACCTGAGCCTTGCAAGGTCGATGTGCCCCTTCAGCACCCTGGTGAACATCTCCTTCTGCTCCGCAGTTGGTTCACCCATCGCGAAGGTTCTGGTGATATCCGTTGTTCCGTTCAGGTACTGGGCCCCGGAATCGACCAGAAGTATACCTTCTGGTCTGATCTCGACATCGGTCTCCGGTGTCGGGTCGTAATGGATTATGGCCCCGTGCCCGGCGTAGCCGGAAATGGTCGGGAAGGACAGTCCCACGAACTTCTGCCCCTGCTTTCTGTACTCTTCCAGTATGTCAGCAGCGGAGATCTCGGTCACTCCACCCTTGGGGACGTTCTCCTCGAGCCATTTGATGAATTTCACCATGGCGACCCCGTCGACGACGAGGCAGTCCCTGAACCCCTGGAGCTCGGTCTCGTTCTTGACGGATTTCATTTCCGTGACCGGGGACCTCTCGAAGTGTACGTCGATATCCTTGCCCATGGAGAGCATTATCCATTTGTTGGTGGTCTTTGGGCTTATCCAGACCTTCTTCCCGGATGCACCCAGCTCCTTCAGGTAGCCTTCGATATCGCCGTAGGGATGCAGCTTGACGCTGTTCCCGAAATGCTCCTTCACCTCACCTGTGACCTTGTCCTGGTCCACGAAGAGATACGCTTCCTCGAGGGTTAATGCGGCATAGGAAATGACAAGCGGATTGAAATCGATATCCGTTCCCCTGATATTGAAGAGCCATGCGATGGTATCGAGCGATGCCAGCACGTGGGCGGAGCAGAGATGTTCCTTCATATTCTCCCTGACCCTTCCGAGCTTCTCCTCTATGGACTCCCCTGTGTATTCCGTCGAAAGCACCTTGATCGGGGCTTTCGAAGGGGAGGGTTGGTCTTCCCAGAGTTCGTCGATGAGGTTTTGTGAGATGTATTCTAGCTTCACTCCCCTTTCTTTCAGGGTCTTGGAGAGCCTTCCCGCAGAATCGTTCGAGATGAGCTTCGGGTCGATACCGAGTTTCTGTCCTTCCTTGAGCTCCTTCGCCACCCATTCCTCGAGCTTGGGGACATCTTCCATCCCCATCTTGAAGAGATCGATCCCGGAGCCTTTGAGCTGCTCCCCGGCCTGGAGGAAATATCTGCCGTCCGTCCAGAGACCGCCTTTGTCCGTGGTTATCACTACATCCCCGGCAGATCCGGTGAATCCGGAGATCCACTGTCTTCTCTTGAAGCATTCGGGAAGATACTCGGAAGAATGCGCGTCCGTGCTTGGTACGAGGTAAGCCTGGATGCCTTCCCTTTCCATCAGCTCTCTAAGTGCCGCGACTCTCTCTGAAACATCCATCATCAACACTCCGTGGTGCGGCCTGTAACCGGGTCATCATGAATAAATCTATTCGTTGAACCATGATATGGAGTTTGGAAAAGGAGTAATGCAATAAGGTCGTTTCCCGGAGTGGACGGAAACAAAAATTTGGGACCTTAGAAAAAGAGATGAAGTTGGAAGGTTAGGAGAGGTCGTGGAAGGTGAGATAAGGAGAATGGCTATGAGATCGTTTCCGCAAATGGACGATAAGGAAAGGGAGATATGAGAAGAAGATGGTGATATGGCAGATACAAACCTCTTGAGATTTGGATTGGTTGTGGGGATTTTTTTCATATTGATGATCATATACATAGTGTTTAAGAAGACACAAAAAAGTCAGGATTCAAGATTGAAAAAATGGGAGGAAACAAGAGAAAAAGGCATAGACCGTTTCATAATGGTCCGAGGTGTATTACTGACAGGAATTCCATCAATGGTGTTGTTGATCCTGTTGACACAATTAATGAATCCCGAATCAAACTTGATTGTGGATATCATCTATTATTCAATCATCGGATTAGCAGCCGGTATTGGTTGGGGATACTTTGTTTGGTGGTCATCAGAAATTAGTTATAAGAACTGGAAAGGGAACTTCCATTAATGGACGCAAAAGGCAAGATTCAAGTGTAACGCGAAAGGAAAAATGAGAGGATAATGAATGGACGAGAATAAACAATTATTAATAAACAAGATAACTTTATATTTTGCATTGACCGGGATATTTTTTGGCTTCTTGACAATAATTTTATTGGTCATTTGGATCGAATTAATCTTCTCATCGTTTCCAAGTTACAATCTGTCTTTTTTTCGATATCAGTGATTATCATTTCCGTGGTGATGGAAGTCTTTTTGATATTATTAATGAGATAGACTATAATTAAATGGAGGAAATGGAAATCAGATCATAGTTGATTACCGATTATCGCCGAAGATGACAATCCGTTTTTTTGATATTCAATAGCCTTTCCCTCTTGGAAAAATCTTTGTAACCATGATCAGTTTTTTTCCTCATCTACTTCATAGACTATTCTGTAGTCACCAATTCGAACCCTGTAGATGCTCTCTTTTCTAGAGGAGATCAACTTGAGATCCACATTTGGACGTTTGGTATGCGGATCCTGTTTTAATAGACTGGATAATTCCCTGACTCGATCTCTCAAATCAGGTCTACCAGACTTGATGATGTCTTTCAAACCCTTCCCGAATTTCTTAGAATAAATAATATCATATGGAATAAGATCAACTCCATATCACTCATTTGAGTCCAAGAAGTATTCAAGATCCTCTTCGGAGAGATAATCCCCGCTTTTCATCTTTTGAACTTCTTCTTTGTGTTCCTCAAGGATCTTCTGGTAGAATTCTTCTTCAGAGATCTCATCCATCATCTCGTTGAGCACATCATCAAAGGTCATGTTGGCATGTTTGTAATAAACAAGTCTCTCGTAAGTCTCTGGATTGACATTGATGGTTTTGTAAGGCATGTTATCGGTAACTACAATAGTTATAATAGTTATTTATTGTTTTCCATTTCTTTACCAGGTCCTCGCCATAACCGGAAACATTCATGATAATTTGCTTGTAAAGTTAATACATATCATATTACCAGAATAAACAAGCAGATGATCATTGATTGCTAATTTCCGACTTATTGAGAAAATCGCAGATCTTCTGAACATAGGAAAATGCTCTGCATTTTCTGGTATCCGCACGTTTTTCGCAAATAATGATTCCAAATTTTTCTAATCCAAAGCAAGATGATCATCATGTTCACTTCCGGGAAAAGAGAGCTCTCGAACATATTTTAACCAACGTATCCTCTTCGGACCCAATGGAGGAGCTTGCAGCGGTGAAGTTCACGGAGACGAGATCGCGCTTCTTCGCCCATCTCTACCGCATCGATTCCCTCGGTGACATCGATCTCATCGTAAAGGACCACCGTAAGAACTACAAGAAAGCGGTCCACCACTGCTGGGCACTTCGCTTTGTGGATACGAATGGTAAGATAGTGGAATATTCCAAAGATGACGGGGAGGTGGGGCACCCGGGAAAGGTCCTCCTGGAGCTTCTCGAGAAAAACGGTCTTGACACCCACGTTCTCATGGTCTCGAGGGTGTTCGGAGGGGTCAAGCTGGGGGTTGGCGGTGTATCAAGGGCATTCAGGTCAGCGGGGGAGGGTGTCATGGAGAACTGGAACGGGGATTAGGTCACCAGGGGTCATCATCTTCATCCTCATCATCAGCCCATGGGTCCTCTTCCTCCTCCTCCTCCCAGTCCTCGTCTTCTTCATCACCCCATGGAGATCCGTCCTCCTCTTCATCCTCATCGAAGAGGACACGCTCCCCATCAACCTCGTGCTCGTGGACCTCCTCTTCTTCTTCCTCCTCCTCATCGAGGTCCTGGAACATATCCGGTGGATATACGGGGGGAGAGGAAGCTCTTGGCTCCTCGAAGTAGGCAGGTGTGACCGGAAGATCAACCTCAACTCCGGGTTCCGGTGGAGTGTAAACGGGAGGTGATGTAGGCGAAACAGCCTGTGGAGAAGGCTCCTCCTTCCCTTCTTCTTCCACTTCGACCAGAACAGCCTTCTTCTTCGGGGAAGCCGATACTTCGACCTCCTCCTCCTCCTCTTTCTTTGGCTTTACTTCCACGATCCGGTCCTTTCTCCTGAAAACAACCATGGCAAGGACAAGGACCCCTACTATCACAAGGACGAAGAAAAGTGAAACCCCTGCAATAATTAGTACCGCCAGGAAGGTTTCTTCATTCTCGATATCGTCATCATCTGCCGTATCATCATCAATGTTGTCATCATCCTGTACATCATCATCTACCATTTCGCCGGTAACGGTGACTGTGAAGTTCCTCACATCCGCTCCACCATTTCCGTCATCCACCATGAACCATACCCTGTGCTCGCCGGGTGTTTCGAAGTTCAGGACATGCATCTGCTGGGTCTGTATCCAATCCCCCGTGTCCTCCTTCACAAGATAGGTCAGCGTATCCCCGTCGGGGTCGGTGGTCCCGGTGAAGTTCAATCTCAGGTCCGCTCCGACCTCGAGGGTGTCCACCATTCCGTTGACCCTGAGGACAGGGTTGTCGTTCACGTTGATGACATCCAGAACGACGCTCAGGGTCGAATTGAGGCCGTAGGAGTCCGTGACCAGGAAATTGACAAGAAATATGCCCACATCCTCCTGTGTTGGTGTGAACCATCCGGAGCTTCCTTCGATCGTGATCCTCTCCCGATCCGAGAAAAGGGTCAGAATGTCGCCTCCGTAGATCATATCAGGGTCCTCTATGGTCAGGTTGAACCAGACCTTTGAGTCCTCATAACCCTCCATCACCTGGGTTCCTGGCATTACCGCTTTCCCGTTGAGCATGGTTATCCCGGGAGCGTCCGGGACCGGTGATACAACAACAGAAGCGCTCACCGTAACGCTGTTGTTGAACTCGTCGGTGATCCGGAAGGAGAGCGACTGGATGCCGGTGAAATCTTCGGTGGGCTCGATCTGGAAGATCCCGAATCCCAGCGGACTGACGAAGATCATCGTATCCGACCCGATCACCGAGTATGACAGTTCCTCGTCCGGATCGCTCACCCATCCCGAGACATCCACTTCGATATCATCATCCTCGTCGATCTCCAGGGTGGAGGAATATGGCAGGACCAAGGGGGCGTTGTTCGGGGTAACGGTTATGTTGATCTTGGCCGGGTCGGAAACGTTTCCGAGATCGTCTGTGACCCTGAGGACGAACTTGTAGATCCCTACCCTCGGCGGTGTGAAGTTCAGCTGGTTTTGCCATTCTGTGAGATTCGTGACCGCGGGGCCCGACGTCTGGTTCCAGATATACCCGGTGACATTCCCGGTCCCGTTGATATGATCTCCAACGATCACAACAGGAAGCGGGAATTCTGATGTGAGGTCCGCCGGGAGGAGTGCCACTGGTCGACCGTCATCCGCCCTGGTGCCCGCCCCGACCGAAGAATATGGCAGGGCCGGGAGCATCAAGAAAAGGAGTACTAAAACAGTTGGGAGCATCCGATGAACAGGGCGATCCATGGGACCTTATCATGAAGCGTCATATAAAAAAGATTTCCGATGCTTCACCGGTCGATCCGCTCAGGCCTTCCAATCGGGGACCTCTCCTTCGACGAGGGTGTAATCGTCAAGCTCCCTGAGGTACATATCATTCACAGACCTTACCTGCTTCTCATCGTGGACAAGCGCCCTTCCCACCACTATTCCACCATGGCCCTTGTCCTCGTACCGGGATGATGAGAAAACGGTGAGCAATCTTCTGTCGTAGAGGGCGTAACCCTTAATCTTCGGATCATGCCCCCTGACGAAGACATTTGAGGCCGACCACTCCAAAAACCTGTTGAAATCGTATCTGTTGTAATTGGATTCTATGGATATCTCTCCTCTGTAGGTCCCGGATTCCTGCGGGTCTCCCCACACCGTTGAGAGTATCGGCGGGGGGAGGTCCGGAGGGATCTCCTCGATGGGTGTTGTCATGTCCAGGGGAAACCCGCCATGGGAGGCAACGACTCCGTTCGGCGTCCGGGCGAAAAGGGGCAGCTCGGCGAAACAGGCATTGAGCTTGAGGAGAATATGCCCCGCATCGTTCAGCCCGAATACCTTCACGATCTCCCTGATCAGCTCATGCGGGTCGAACTCACGAAGCTCCCTTGTCTCCTGATTTCCCCTGAGAAGGTATATCTCGTCGGGCCTTGTCATTTTCAGCGAGAACAGAAAGAGTATGTTCATGAGGCCCCCGCAGGGAAGGTCCACGGGGGTCCAGCCGGAATAGTTGCCCAGATACACCAGCTTGACCCCGATCTCGCCAAGTCCCTTTTCCAACGCTTTCTCCGTGAGCCTCTCCTTCATGAAGGCGAATCTCCTGTAGAGGCGTATGCTCGTGTACAGGTCGCCCTGTGTGTCTCCGATGAAGTAGGCGGCGTAGGGTTCATCTCCCGGGACGGGGAGGTCAACGATGGGGTATTCGCCCTCCCTTCTCATCATGTCCCTGAAACCGGTGAGAAAGACCATGATCCCGTCTCGATCCCTTCGGCCAAGGGAATACAGGAGATTCTGGTCATTTGCATATTTCCTTGCGGTATCCATTGCTGTCATCGGGAATACCTCTCAAACCTTGAATTTCATTCCGGGATAGTATTGGAAAGCTATTTCATTTTTTGCTCATGGGATATCAAGACCTGAGTATTCCAGGTAAAGACCGAGGATGGTTTCCGAGAGCTCTTCCCAGGATGGAAGGCCCTTGAGGAACTCCCTGCCCATCATACCCATTCTCTTTCTTGCTTCTTCATCGGATGCCAATTCCATGATCGCTCGGGACAGGGCATCGACATCTCCATCCGGAACAAGAAGACCGGTAACACCGTCCTTGACCTCTTCCGGGACCCCTCCTACTCTTGTGGCGATCACCGGGACCGACATCCGGTAGGCTTCGAGTATGACCCTCGGGTTCGCCTCCTCGTGTGAGGTGAGTGCCAGGATATCGGACCCTGCCATTAGCTCGATCAGGTCCGGGTATTCCAGTTCCCCGGTGAATCTTACAGGGAGCCCCTTTGATATCTCCACCAACTCCTCCCTGTCCGGACCGTCACCCACGATGACGAGTTCGAGGTTTTGCCTCCCCCGGTATGCCTTTTCAAAGCCCTTGATGAGGACGTCGACCCCCTTTATCCTGTTCACAAGCCAGCCGACAAATAGTATCCTTACGGGGCCGCCTCCATTTCTCCTTTGGGCCGAATATTTCCTTGCCAGGATTTCGAGCTCGGGGGGGTTCATGGATGGGAATGTGATCATCCTTTCCGGGGATATCCCGAAGGAGATCAGCCTGTCCCTGACGAAATCCCCCACAGCTATCCATCTCTTCACATTGCCGGCCTTGAGGACGAATCCCCTGTCGGATGTATCCTGTACCTCCTTTATCAGGGGTATGTTGTGGAGCGATGAGAATAAGGACGCGGAATATCCGTAGATCCCGTTGCTGTGGGCGTGAAGTATGTATCCGCCCTCCTTCCTCAATCGGTCCAGGACGGAAAAGGCCTTCGGGACCACATCCCTGTATCTCCTTGCGGCTCCCGTGGAGAACCTCTCCGGAAGACATCTGATCATCCTCACTCCCCCCTTCTCTTCCTCTGTCGGCTCTCCTTCCGTCTCCAGGGTCACCACGGTGAAATCCACCCGGTCCTTCAGAAGCGACACAAGCGTGTAGAAATAAGTTGCGGACCCTCCCTTTCTGGGGGGATAGAGGGGGGTGAAGACCACAACCCTGGGCCGATCCATGGTACCAAAATCATTGTCAAAGGTAATTAACTTATGTTTGCATATTGAAATTGGATAGGTGTCAATCTAAATATATCCACACCACATTATCAGGAAAAGGTGGCTTTCATTGGAGACAGCGATACTGCTCCTGCTCTTTTGCGGGATGGGACTCATCCTTGCCCTTGCATGGACCCTCTACAGGATCAATGCCCACAGGAGGAGGGTCAGAGATCTCGGGGAGGTTACAGGCAGCGTTCAGGGTGCGGGGTCCGGGGTTGAGGAATTACCCGTGGAGGGCCCCCCTTCACTACCGGACAAAGATCTCCTTCTGGTTATGTATCGTAACAGGGACAGGCCGTGGAGGAGTGCCGTCCTCTCGCGGTTGAAGGAAGGATCGAGAGGGGTTGTCATATCCACCATGCCCCCCGGTGAGATGAGGGAATTCTACCGGGGCAGGATCCGGTTCATCTGGCTCGACAGATCGACTGCCCATGAGCCAGAGGACGGAGTGGTGGTCGTCAATCCGACGAATCTATCCGGTATACTGGATGAGATCTCATCATATCTCAAGGCGGGAAGCGCCGGAGGCGTTGTGGTCATAGAGGGATTCGAGGACATGGTGCACCAGAACGACATATCCAGGCTTCTGAAGTTCCTGAACATGCTCAGGCAGCTTTGCAGGGGCCGCTCCATTTCTGCCGTGGTACCCTTCCCTTACAGAGCCGTCACCCAGAGGGTCAGAAACCAGCTCACGGAGGGTTTCGAGTCGGTGGTGATAGGATGACCGACCCGGGACCTTCGGCCACTGACGAACCTCCCAGATTGACGGTTGACAAGAGGATACTGCTCCATCTCCATGAATCCAGGCACTCGGAGATGGATTTCGAGGTCCCGAAGGAGGTTGTCCAGGACGGGATAGCCGAGGCCGTATCCATCAGAAGGGACAACATTCCAAGGACCATGAAGAAGCTGAAGGAAGAGGGTTTCGTATACGAAACGCTGAAACGCATCAGGGGCCTCCCGAGAAAGAGGAAGGCCTACTTCCTATCCGAGAAGGGCATGAGTTATGCCCAGGAAGTGAGGGACCTTGTTGCATACCACAAGGTCTATCTTCAGCTGGCAGACGGCAGTGTGAAGCTGGTTTACCTCAAGGATGTGGCACCCTACCTCAATGCTCCTCTGAACCTCCTCCAATCCCTTGAGCTCATCGGGAAGGGTAATCTGATAATTGAGAAGAACGCCAGGCGCCATCTCTCGGGAGAGTACGATGGACAGGGCGAGATCAACCCCGAGGGTTTCGTCTCCTTCCTCCAGGATGTACCCATGCCGAAGAGGTTCTACGGCAGGGAGGAGGAGCTTCAGGAGATACGAAGATGGATCGAGGATGAAGGCTCCTCCATCCTGTCCATAACGGGGATAGCCGGGATCGGAAAGACAACCCTTGCCGCAAAGGCGGTTAAGGAGATGGATGGGAAGATGCACGTGTTCTGGTACCGGTTCCACAAGTGGGATTCCCTGAGAAACCTCCTCTATTCCATCAGCAGATTCCTCGAAAAGATGGGAAGGTCCGGTCTCAAGACATACCTGGACAACAATACCAGACTCGACAGGAAGGAGTTCTATTCCATCCTGGATGCTTCCATGAAGGACATCTCCGTCTTCATGGTCTTCGACGATTTCCAGAGGGCCGAGGATGACATCGTCGATTTCTTCGGTAACCTGAAGGAGATGATGACATCCTTTTCGGGCCTCAAGGTCGTTGTCGTTGGGCGTCAGGTATTTCCCTTCTACGACCGATCCGATGTCCTTCTGAAGAAGATCGTCAGGGAGATGACCCTGGAGGGGCTCGACAAGCGAAGCTGCATGGGTCTCGTTACCCTGAAGGAGATGGACGACGAACTCTTCGAGAGGGTATACGCCATCACCAGGGGCCACCCCTTGTTCCTTCAGCTGATCATGTCGGCCGAGGACCTCGAGGACCAGAAGGATATCAAGAGGTACATCTACGAGGAGATATTCAAGAAGCTGGGGGACAGGGATTCGCTCCTTCTTCAGATCGCATCCGTATACAGGTATCCGGTCCCATCGAGCGCTTTCTTCATCGAAGAGGGCCTGGACTTCACAACCCTGGACCATATGATAGAGGCAAATCTCATCATGGAGACCTCCTACGACGAGTACGAGGCCCACGATCTCATCAAGGAGTTCTTCAACAACAGGCTTACCCCCGCACAGAAGGAGCATTATCACAGAAAGGCCGCCGATCACTACATGGATGTTGGAACGGACCGGGCAACGGTTGAGGCGATGTTCCATCTGGCCATGAGCGGACAGTCACTGAAAGCGCTGAAACTGGCATCCACCTACGGGGAGAGGATAATCACAAAGGGATATGTCGAGCAGTTTGCATCCGTTCTCTCCCTTCTCGAAAAGGCCGTCTCCGACGATACGAAGGAATACAGGGCCATCTCCCAGCTTCTGAAGGGCGAGGTCCAGATGCTCATGGGACGGTGGGACAGGGCTCTTTCCGAGTTCAAGAGGGCTGCGGCCATCGCAGAGGCCGAGGATAAACCACTGATCAATGCCCAGGCCAATCTGAGGCTCGGGGCAATAGAGTCAAGGAGAGGGAACAAGGAAAATGCCCAGAAGAGATTGAGCAAGGCCCTCAGGACCGCACGGAAGCTGGAGGACAAAAAGACCATAGCAAAGGCCCTTCTGGCACTTGGTGAGCTCCACTCCACAAGGGGCGAGTTCAGGGAGGCGAAGCAGAGGCTCAGGGAATCATTGAACATCGCCCAGGAACTGGGCGATTCAGCCCTCATGGCCTCTTCGTATACAAGCCTCGGGATAATATTCACCAATCAGGACAAACCGGAACATGCCATAGATCAGTTCGGAAAGGCTGTGAAGGTGATAGAGCAGGAGGAGAACCCGCTCGAGATGTCAAGGGTCAAGATCAACCTCGGAACCGTCCTTTCGATCATTGGTGATTACGAGAAGGCGATAGAGAACTTCGAGGATGCCATAGAGCTCACGACCAGGTCCGGGGACCTGCGTCAGCAGGGATATGCCCTTTCCGGAGCTGCACACGTATACCTACTCGATGATCAGGTGGATATCGCCAGGGATTATCTCGACGAGGCGCTCGCCATATTCAAGGTCCTGGGAGAGAAGTACAAGATCGCCCTGATACATCAGGATTATGCCAGGTACTACCTGGAGATGAGCGACAGACCAGGACTCGAGAGGGAGCTTGACCGGGTGCTGGAATTGCTCACGGAGCTCGGAATAGGGTTCTACATGGAAAGGACGGGAAGGGAGGTTGTTGAGCTCCTGAGAAGGAAAGGTCTTACCAAGGCCGCAGATGTATACTCAAGGAAATTCTCGTTGGGGGGGAAATGACCATAGTTATATGGTCAGCTGAACATGTGGTGAGGCTGTTTTCCGATATTCGGATCCCTTCTCTGCAGGATCTTTGCAAGAGCATCCTCCATATCATCCTTCCTGATGGAGGCGTGCCCCTTCCTGATGGCGAACATCCCCGCTTCCGTGCAGAGGTTCCTCAGATCGGCTCCCGAGAGCCCGTCTGTCCTTTCCGCCAGGTTCTGGAGGGTGATCGCTCCGGCAAGCTTCATGCCCTTGGTGTGGATCCCGAGGATCTTCTTCCTTCCGTCCCTGTCCGGAAGCGGGACGTCGATTATACGGTCGAATCTCCCGGGTCTCAACAGCGCCTCGTCGATTATGTCCTTTCGATTCGTTGCCGCCATCACACCGATCTCCTGAAGCGGGTGGAAACCGTCCATCTCCGCGAGGAGTTGCATAAGGGTCCTCTGGACCTCCCTGTCCCCCGTGGTGTCCATTCCCAGTCTCCTGGCTCCGATGGCATCCAGCTCGTCCACGAAAATGATACAGGGTCTCTTTTCCCTTGCCAGCTGGAAGAGCTCCCTCACAAGCCTTCCGCCCTCCCCGATGAACTTCTGTACAAGTTCCGAACCCACGATCCTTATGAACGTGCAGTGGGCCGAGTTCGCAACGTCTTTGGCCAGAAGTGTTTTGCCCGTTCCCGGCGGGCCCACCAGAAGGACACCGCTCGGGGGCCTGATCCCGATCTTCTTGAAGACCCCCGGATCGAGGAGTGGGAGCTCCACCGTCTCCTTGAGCTCCATTATCGCGTCATCCAGTCCCCCGATGTCGTCATAGGTCACGTTTGGTTTCCCGATGAGCTCCGAACCCATGATGATGGGGTCCTTTCCCTTGGTAAGGACCCTCATGACAACCAGGTTGTTCCTGTCGAGTCCAACCCTTGAGCCGATGTCGAGGTCCTTTGTATCCACATCGTTCCCGGTGGTGGTGATGAACGTCTGTCCGGTACCGTTCTTTATTATCAACTCGCTCTTATCCATTACCTCAAGAACCTCACCAATGAGCATCGGAGGCTTCATGACATCGTCCAGCTGCTTTTTCAGGAGGTTCCGGTCCCGTCTTAGCATGTTGACCTCGTCATATGCCCCGGAAAGCTCTCTCTTGTAGGCTTCCCTCTCGAGGTTGGTCGTGTATTCCATGGACCTGAGCTGCCCCTTCAGTATCTTGATCTCCTCCCTGAGGGAATCTATCTCCGTCCTCAGGTCTATCTCCGTGCCTTCCTTGGATAGGGGCACGTTGCTCATTTCCCGGTCCTCTGTTGATGACATTGACTTTCCCCGATTCGCATGCCTATCGGAAAAGCATTGTTTAAACTTATTCCCCTCAGATGATCAGCTCGCCATCTTTCATTACCGTCTCCTGGAAGCTCGGTCCGGTCACGGTGATGGTCGGGTTCCTAATCAATCCGTCGAGATGGATCAGGGCCCTGGCATCGTTGTCATAGTTTGCACCTATGGCGATGTGGCAGGTCCCGTAGACCTTCTCGTCCTCCAGCATGTTGCCCACGATCCTCGCGGACCGGTTCAGGCCGATCCCGAGCTCCCCCAGGTTGCCGGTGTTGGTCATGTAGTGCTCGAGCTCTTCGGGGGGAAGCTTCCCCTGGTCCACGAACTGGGCCGTCTTCTCCCGGGCTCTGGAAATGGTATCCCGGAGCCTTGCGGCTTCCGATCCTCCGTGGATCCGGGTTACGAGCCCGGCATCCACCTCGCACTGGATGGGTTTTTCTATCAGTATGATCCCCCTGTCGGTGGCGATGGAGCCGTCGAAGAATATCGTTCCCCGGGAAGCTCCGAGCTCCGGCGAGATGAAGGTCTCACCTGCCGGTAGATTGCCTCCCTTTCCGGATTCCGAGAAGTTTCCATCGTCGGACCTTGCTTCCCTTCCCCTGATGCCGATTTCGAGGTCCGTTCCTGATGGGGCGGAGATATGGACCATGTCACCCCTGTCAAGTACCTCCTTTATCCTGCTGCACTCATCCCTCAGCACGGAGTAGTCTATGGGCACGGTCCTCCGGAACATGTCCATGGTGACGGAGGGCGACCAGAAGCTCCTGCTCTTCTTTTCCCCGAGAAGGTAGTTGAAGTAGTGGTCGTAGGAGTTGTCCCCCGCCTTGATCTTCTCGTTCATTGCCCACCTGTCCTTACCCAGCTTTTCCTCGGATATGGAGACGAGCACATCCGGGTCCGTCCTCAGTGCTCCGAGGACTGCTTCGTTTGCAAAGTCCAGCTGACCTTTGGTTGGTTGAATGACAAGTGTGGTCTCTGCCCGAAGCGACAGGGAAGCATCGTAGAGCGCCTTGCTAATGGTCATTACATCTGTGGATGGGTTCGTCACTATCAGGACGGTTTCCCCTTCCCTTATCCCCATGACCTCTTTCATGGCTACCTCTGCCGCCTTTTTCAGTTCCTTCGATACTGGAGGTAAGATATTGTCCGATCCGGTCATCTGTATCGACTCCTTCAGAGTATATGGGAAGACAATAATAAAATTCAAGGAAAAAAAAAGAAAAGAGGCGGGGAGCTCAGAGCTTTCCCAGCCTCTTTCTCCTGGCGAATCCCACGAGCAGAACCGACATCATTGCCAAGGCTATTATCGCGAACGTCGGTTCGAAACCCGGTATGGATACGCCCTTCTGTCGTATGTAAAGGGAGTAATCTGCGATGTCCGATACCTCGCCCAGTCCCTCCGCCTGGGCGGAAAGGACCCTTATCTGGATGGTTGTGACATCGTTCTTCCAGATGTTCCATTTCACGGGTGTGGTCACCGATACCGTCAGGACCTTTTCCTGCTTCTCGGGGACGGCGAACTTGTCCTGGGAGAGCTGTACGGTCCAGCCCTTGTCAGCAAGCTCCTTGAGGTTCTGGACCTCCACCCTGAGCCTGTCATTGGCGTTGCCCTCGTTGATGAGCCTGAGCCTGAAGCCCAGAGATGATCCGGGCTGTACCTGGACGTAGGGCTGATCGCATCCCACCGAGAACTGGTAGTACTGCTTGACGAAGATGATCGCCGTGGCAGCAGGGATGGTCCCCCCGATCGTCCCCGGGCTGTAACTCCACTTGCCGGAAACGGAAAGCTGTCCCTGTGTCCTCTGCGAGGTCTCGATGGGAACCTGCACCGACAGGGTGAAGGACTGCTGCTTCTGGGCCTTGGAGAAGGTCAGCGCCGGCGGGACCGAAACCGGCCATCCGATTGCATCCGCCTGAAGCTGGACCACGAGGTACTGTATGTTCGGTGACCAGGGGATCTGTGCGTAGACAGTTCCGGTAAAGGTCACGATGCCATCCTGTCCCGGTGCGACGAAAGCGGTCTGCTTTGCCTGGGTCAGAGCGATGGTGATGGCGGGAGATCCCACCGCCTCCACCTTATCGTCCTCCTTTGGAAGGTAGACGAATATGCTGCCCATCATGAGAAGCATTACCAGGAAGATCACTACTCTTGTTGCCTTGGACTTTTCGATCATTTGGTTCCACCTCTTTTTTATGGAACATTTTCGTGAAATGCGGGTCCATTATAATACCCTTTCTGGCTATGGTCATCCGCTTCACGAAGGGAGATTGCCCGCGTTCATATTAAAGCTGAGCTGAACTAAGATGGCACGATTATATAAGGTTTGCCTGTCAATGGTCGAAAGGGTCATGTTCCCTTCGGGTCCCTGTGACCTGTCTTCCAGGCCTTGGGATAGGTGCCTGGCTCCATCAGGACCCGCTCGGTTGTCACGCAGATGCCCTTGCGAACCTTCTGCATGTCAACGGCGTCCATGAGCGATCTGCCGAAGGCCACCGCTTCACCTTTTATCGTGACAAGCAGGACATCCCGGTCCTTTTTCACATCCGGGTCAAGGCCGCATACCCCGGGCATTCCGAGCTGGGCACCGTGGCAGATGGCATCCACCGTAGAATCCTTGAGGACCACTCTCGGAAGATGCGTGAGAAGCTCTTCTGCGGGTCTGATGACCTTTCTCAGAAGGGTCTCATCGCCGCTCTCGCGGTAGATCTCGAAGGCATCCTTGACCTGGTGAAGGGTAACCGCCCTGTCCTCGGGGATCTTCCCGGACCGGGTCCTCCTGAGCTCCGACATGTTCGCCCCGACCCCGAGAACCTCGCCCATGTCGTGAAGGAGTGTTCTGATATAGGTGCCCGATTCGCAACCGATGAGGAGAAGAAGGTCGTTCTCCTTCTTCTCCAGGAGCTTGATATAATCTATCCTTCTCTGTCTAAGCCCCCTCTTGACGGCGGCCCTCATCGGGACCATCTGATAGATATCACCGGTGAAGTCCTCGATAACCCTGTCGATGTGCTCCCGGGACGCATCCCTGTGGAGGTGCATGATGGTGATGTACTCCTTGCCCTCGCTGAGGGTCATATCGAGCATCCTGACGCTGTTCCCGATCGCTACAGGAAGCACACCAGTCGTATTGGGATCCAGTGTTCCGTGGTGTCCGGCCTTTTCAAGGCCGAGTATCGCCTTCACCCAGGAGACGACCTGATGGCTGGTGGGTCCGCGGGGTTTGTCCAGGATGATAGCCCCGGTGGATAGAAGTGCACCCATCTCCCGCTCCTGGGGATTTGAACCATATCTGGGATCGGAGGCGGATTCCTCGATCACCACCATTTCATCTTCGTCCAGAAGGGAGGGCATCCGGGGTCAATGGGACGGGTCTTAATTAATCGTTCCCCTGCCTTGAAAGCTCCCTTTCGAGCTTTCGGAGCATCAGGGAGTTTGATTCCATTACGGAGTCGAAGAGCTCCATCTCCTTTTCGGATCCTCTTCTAAGGACGGCGGCCATCCTTTTTCTGTATGCCTTCTCCTGTGATCCGAGTTCCCCGGGATCCCTCATGAAAGCTCTTTCCATGTCCGACGCCAGCTTCGACAGGGAGCGGGGCGATCTGACCATGCCGCCCTTTCTCGCTCCAAGGCTGCGGATATCTCCAAGTATCCTCGAATGAGCCGCCAGGGCATCCACCATCGGACCCTCGTATAGATGGTCCCTCACCCCCCTGAGTATTATCCCTCCCTGGAATCCGGGGATGAACCTCCCGGACAGGCCCAGAAAACACTCCTTTCTGGAGAGCTCGCATCCCCCCTGGCATGATCCGCAGTTCACGATCATCAGGCCCTCGGAGAACTCGATCTCGCCCACGCAGGGGTTATGAACCCTGCCCCCTTTCAACTTCAAGCACTCGTCCCTCGGCGGAGAAGTTATCAGGTCAGCATATTACCTTTTCCTTCTGGTTGACCGCATCTGATAATCTGTTGAGGACGTGAGGCTCTTCTTCGAGCCCTCGAGGAGATCATCGATGGTCTGTATTGCCTCAAGGAGGATGTCTTCTGCAGTCTCCTCATCATCCCATATCTCGAGCTTTAGCTCATCCTTCCCAGGCTTCTCCAGGACCTTCCTCACCCTTTTCCTTTTCACGGCCTCGGACTCTTTCTTCTCAACTGGAGGAGCCAATTTCTTTTCCCTCACGACCCTGGGCTTTGCTGGCGGGGTGGCGGTCGTTCTCGCCCGGACGTTCTTCAAAAGGGTCCTTTTCGCAACCTTCTTCTTCGTGATCGTGACCGGTTCCGGGACCGGGTCATTTCCGTCCTTCACCCGGTAGGTCCCCTTCAAGATGGCCTCCTCCAGAAGCTCCACATCATCCTCCCCAGCTTCCTCTATCTTCGGGGGTACATCCCCATTTTCACTTTTCGGAGAAAGGACCCTGTTCAACTTATCCCTTTCCTCCTTCTCCACCTCCTCAATCGGAATGATCCGGTTCTCCCTGATGATAAAGGGTATGGGGGAGGCCTCGAAATCGACCCATGATATGTTGACGATCGAGAGTTCCCTCCTCAGCTTACCACCCTCCATGGTCTTTGATAGTTCGATGATCCCGTCGAAGATCTCCATGATCCTGTTCTTCCGGTCCCCCGTGAGTGTCTCGGATTCAAGGATGAAGATGGACGCCATCTCCTCCTCCTTGAACTTCGCCCTCAGCCTCTGTATGAAATTGTAGACCTGGGTGAACTCGAATATGTTCGTAGCCGGACCGATGATGTGAACGAGCGCTATCTTGTTGGTAGCGAATCTGAGTTCCCTGAGGCCTTTGTTTATCGCGATACCCAGGTTCGATAGGATCTTCGAGGATTTGAGTGCGTAACCATCCTTCTCCACCCCGATTATACGCTCCCCCCTCCACGAGAACCAGTCGACGATCCTGAGACATCCCTCCTCCTCGTATCTCTCCGGGTCCATCCCCTGGGACCTGAGAAGCATCCTGATGGACCTGGGCGGCTCCTTGGAAAGAACCATCAGGATCGAGGACCCATCCTTCAATCCCCCGGTGATTATCCTTGAGATGAAGGTATCCCTCTCTATCCCCGACGGTGAGATGAAGAGGATGGATGAGCCCTTTGGAATTCCTCCGTCCATCCTGTCATCCAGTATCTTCACTCCTGTTGAGATCTTCTGATGGAGGGCACCGTCGAGGACCTCGTCCTCCATGCCGTAGCGTTCGAGGATACCTTCTTTTCCCTCGAAGTAGTAGTTGAATATCCTGGTTGCCCTTTTTACGGCCTCCTCCCTTCCGAGAAGGAAGGTGGATAGACCCACCATTGAGTTGAAGGTGGCGACAAGGGCTTCCTTGACCTCCGAATCGGAAGCTGTCGCCCATTTATGTCTGTCGATATCTATCATGTTGTCCCTGGTAATGGAGAGGTATTTGAGCAGTTCGTGCTCCTCTCTCAGAATGTTCAGTTTCAGTTTGAATGCGGACAGGTCCGTATGTTTGGACAGGTCCTTCAGGTATGCATGGAACACATCCTCGAAGAGTCCGAGCAACGCCTCGTGGTCGTTCCTCACCCCCGGGTCCTTGATGGTAGCTCTCAGAAGCTCGTCGAAGGGAGGAGGAATGTGGTCAAGCAATGTCATGTCCCCCCTCATGGATTCGGAGATGCCCTCCATGCTTTCCTTCAGGGAGCCGCCTATGATATCCCTTGCCAGCTCCTCTCCCATGAGAGATGATATGAAATCGATGGACCTTTTCATTAGGGTCTGAAGGGCTTCCAGGGAGTCCTCCGTTTCCTCCAGGTTGTTTATCACCCTGCCGTTTTCGGTGATGGTGAACTTGATCAGGGTAGGCTTCTGGACCCTGGCCCGTTCCAAAATGATGCGGAAGGTGGAGGTCTCGAGCCTGAACTGGCCTATACCGGGTGAAGTCATCTTTCCGATGAAATTCCTTAAAAGATCGCCGTAGATCTCCACGTTGTTCAATGCTTCATCTCCAGATCAACCTATGACCTCGTCGGGTGAGACCTCGATACCGTTCTCCATGATCAGGAATGGATGTTTCAGCGGGTCGTGCTTCGTGAACCTCATTTTCTTGACAGTGAGGGTCCTCCTGTATTCGCCCGATGTGCTTTCGTAGTCAAGCTTGACAAGTGAATCGGCTATGAACTCCTCGATCCCGTACCGGGAATCCCCAGCTCCTGTGGTCTCCGAAATGAGGATGGTGGTGACATCGGCATCTCTCAGGAATCTCGAGAACTTGAAGAGCTCCCTTCTGAAGAGCTCGCTGGATTTGTAGTATACTCCGACAGCGGTCACGGAATCCAGAACAAGCCTTTTGGCTCCGGAGAAGGAGAGGTGGTTCTTTAGGAAATCCTGAAGGGTCTCGAAACTTGCAAGGCCCCATTCCAGCTCCTCGGACGTCGAGCATTCCATTCTCATCTTGCCGAGATCGATGAGGTAGGCCGTCCCCTCTTTTTCAAATGTTTCGAAATCCAAACCGTAGCTCGATGCGGCCCTGAGGATGGAGTCCCTGCTCTCCTCCAGTGTAAGGTAGATCCCCCCTTCGTCATCGAACCTTGCCCCGTTGTAGATATATTCGACACCAAAGAGTGATTTTGCGCTGCCTGGTGGTCCGGTGATCAAATTGATGGTGCCTTTCGGGAAACCGCCGTTCATCAGTTCATCCAGCCCAGGTATGTGGGTGGCCTTTCTTTCACTCATTCATTCCTCCTCCTTGAAGTATTCCTCTGTGATCTTCTCGAACTCTTCGGTCAACTGTTGGGCCTTTACGGGTCCAACGAGAACACAAACATCGTCAAGAATGCCCCGGGACATCTCCAGGGCCGATGAAAGGTCAAGCTTGCTTTTTCCTCCATCCATCATTTCCAGATATTTCCTCTCCACCAAGAAGGCTGAAAGGACCCCGATGAATGATCCGAGCTTCTCCTCGTAAACTCTGATGAGCGGGCCGTCGTCCTCGTGGATGGGAGAATTCTTACCCGATATGTTGCTCATTTCCCCTTCACCTCCCTGAGGGATATTATGAGGAGTTCGGTCTCCTCCGGGGAGAGCAGCTTTCTCGCCGACAGTCTCAGAAGGTTGGCAGCCATCGCCTCTCCGCCCTTCTGGCTGATAGCCCTGTAAGTATCTACCAGGTAATCGAAGGAATGGTCCTCGCTCACCTCTCCATGGCCGTCCTCCCTTGTTCCGAGGATTCCGCTTGTCAGATCATGAAGGTCCCTTGCGATGGTGATCAGCTTCTCCGGTTCGAAGGTGTTGTCCATCCTGAGCTTGTACTTCCCCCAACCGATCCTTTCTATCAGACCCTCGGCCCTCAGTCTGCTTACTATGGAGGTTACGAGCTGTATGTCGAGGTCAAGCTCCCTGGAAATCTCCTTGGGTGATATGGGTTGGAGCGGTCGCTCGATGAAGACACTGGCTATGCGCTCTGTCTTGGAGACGCTCCTTGATTTTCCACGGACCCTGTTATCTCGTATGGACCTGCCCCCGATCAAACCTGCAAGTCATCAGCGAGAGGCCTGATATATAACATTTCTGTGATATTTCTCAACAATTGATGCTGAACCAGGGTAGTTATTAATTAATCGTCCATCCCTACGGACATCGGTGAGGACCGATGGACAGAAAAGGTATGTCCAAGGAAAAGGTCGAGGAGCTGCTGGACCGTTATCAGAGCATGGATATCGGGTTCGGCTCGGGCAGGGTCTTCGGCTCCATGTGCACCTCGCCGCACCCCTTTGCCAGGGAGGTTCATTCCAGGTTCCATGAATCCAATCTGGGCAATCCCGGCCTTTATCCCGGATCGGGGGAGATGGAGAGGAATGTGATCAGTATGCTCGGAGCACTTCTCCATCTGGAGGAACCCTTCGGCCATGTTCTTTCGGGGGGGACGGAGGCAAACATCACTGCCATGTATACCGCAAAGAAGAAGTCCCGGGGTAGAAAGGTGATCCATCCCCGGTCCGCCCACTTCTCGGTTCTCAAGGCAATAAGACTGCTTGACATGGAGCCCGTGCCGGTGGATCTCGACGAGCATTTCAGGATGGACCTTTCGGACCTCCAGTCCAAACTGGATGATGAAGCGGCAATGGTCATAGGGGTCGCCGGTACAACGGAACTCGGAACTGTAGATCCCATCGACAGGATCGGAGAGATCATAGGGGACCTCCATTTCCACGTGGACGCCGCTTTTGGGGGTTTTATTCTTCCCTTTCTCAGGGAACTGGGGATGCTTGATGAGCGGGTCGGGAATTGGGATTTTTCCGTCCCGGGTGTCTCCACGTTGAGCACCGATCCTCATAAGATGGGATGGTCAACGATCCCCGCCGGATGCCTTCTTTTCAGGGACCCCCACCCGCTGAGGTACATGGCCGTTGGTTCCCCCTATCTGACAAGCCCCAAGGCCTACACACTTGCAGGGACCCGTGATTCCGGCGCCGTTGCCTCCGCCTTCGCAATGATGAAGCTCCTCGGTATCGAAGGGTATTCAGGCCTTGTCCGGACCTGTATGGAGAACACCTTCTATCTTCGTGAAAGATTAGAGGAGATCGGTCTCGAGCCGTTGATCGATCCGGTGATGAACATACTTGCGGTCGGTCACGATGAACCCGGGAAGGTCCAGGAGGGTATGCGGGAGATGGGATACTACATATCGAAGGTCTGCAGGCCAGGCGCTTTGAGGTTCGTGGTAATGCCCCATGTGACCCCCTCTTCCATTGACAGGATGTCGGAAGCTCTGGAAAAGGTCCTTAAAAGGGTCTGATCTACTGTTTCTTTTCCCATTTTTCAAGCTCGAGGACTTCGGAAAGGGTCGAACCCCGCCGGATCTCTTCCCTGATCCTGTTCTCTCTCTCCCTGACATCGAGGGCCCGGTTCGCTATCTCGACCGCTCTTTCACGGGGTATCACCATCACCCCTGAATCGTCGGCGATTATCCAGTCCCCCGGTCTAACTTCGAGACCGCCGCATTCGATCTCCACCTGGAGCTCCCCGAAACCCTTTGGCTCTCCGGCGTTGGGAGCGGTGTATCTGCTGAATACGGGAAAGTCCATGGCCATAATATCATCGACATCCCTTGCGGCTCCATCAAGGATGACACCGGATATGCCCCGCATCCTGCACGACCAGGTTGCAAGCTCTCCCCAGGGAGATATATGCCTCGAGCCGCAGTCCATCACCAGAACATCTCCGGGTTGCGCCTTCTCTATGGCTTCCACGGTCTTTGCCCAGTCCCCGTCGATGGTTCTCACCGTGAATGCAGGGCCAACACATTTCAGTCCGGGTTTCAGGGGTCTTATCCCGATCATGGCCCCCTTTTTATGCATTGCATCGGCAACGTTCGGTGCGGATACCATTATGAGGGCTTTCCTTATACCCTCCTTATCGGAGTATCTTTTGTAATGTTCGGAGGCCACTTTCCTGCTCTCATGCATCGCCGTCCTTATCCCCCTGGCGGCTGCAGCGACATCGGGGCTCTTGGTGATGGCCCCCCCAACGATGATTATCGATGCTCCCGCTTCCATGAAGAGGTGGGCGTTCTCCGATGTTATCCCGCCGGCAACTGCCAGCGGCAGGGATGTGGATAGGGCGATCTCCTTCACCTCCCCGGTGAAGGTCTTCCCCATCATCTGGTCGTCGATGGATACGTGAATGCATAGCAGATCGACACCCATCTTCTCCAGTTCCCTGATCCTTTTGACCTTGTCCTCCACTCCCATCAGGTCCACCATGATCCTGCATCCGTACTTCCGGCCGGCCCGAACTCCCTCCATTATCGTGCCGTCGTCTGTGACCCCCATGATCGTGTTAACGGTTGCTCCGGCCCTGGCGACCATCTCCGTTTCGAAACCGCCCGTATCCATTGTCTTCATGTCCGCAACGATCTCCCTGCCCGGGAATTCGTTACGGAGGGTCCGGATGGCATTCATTCCCTCGCTCTTTATCAGGGGGGTCCCCGCTTCTATCCAATCGGCTCCCCCTTCCACTGCTTCCTTTGCTATCTGGAGAGACCTGCTCAGCTGCATCAGGTCCAGTGCTACCTGGAGGACCGGGTGATCGTCTGCCATGGTTCGAATAAACGTGAATGATTATTTCAAACCATCCCCTCAAGGCAGAGGTCATTTCCTTCTCCTGAACACCTGACGATCCCCGGGTAGGTTTTTGACCATAGGTTGAAATAAAATCAAGACCTCGTCGAATATGGTGGTCCCATGGAACACATCTTCAGGGCTTACGATATTCGCGGTGTATGGAACAAGGACCTCGATCCGCAGATCTGCATGGACATAGGCAGGGGCCTCGGCACCCTTCTTTCAAGGGACCTTGGTATGAAGAAGGTTGCCGTGGGTTATGATGTCAGGACAACCTCGGAGATATTCCATGGTGCCCTGGTGTCCGGCCTGCTCTCATCAGGGATCGACGTATTATCCGTGGGTGAATGCGGATTTGGTGTTGCCATGTTCGCCGGGTGGAAGGAGGGACTCGATGCTTCATGCTTCATCACCGCCTCTCATCTGGAGCCCGAGTGGAACGGTTTGAAGATCTACTTCGGGGATGGTGTTGGTTTTCCCGAGGAACATATAATGAGAATAAGGGACCATGTCCTGAACAGGGATTTCATCTCAGTTGATTGGACAGCCGTCGGGGAATACTCCGAGAAGGATTACCTCAGTGGTTATATCCGATTCTGGAAGGAGAGGTATGGTCCCTTGATCTCAGGGAAGGGCATGAAGTTGGGTGTCGATTGCGGCGGGGGTGCGATGTGCCTTTCCGCTCCTCATGCTCTGGCCGCATGCGGTGCCGGGGTCGAGCTGATAAACGGCATGGTTGACCCGTATTTCAGCAACAGGCCTTCCGAACCCAGACCCAAGAACCTTCTGGAACTGAAGGATGCCGTGCTTGCCATGGACCTCGATCTTGGTATTGCCTTCGACGGTGACGGGGACCGGGCAGTTGTCGTTGATGACAAAGGGAGGTTTCTGACAACAGACAGGCTCGGCATCATCATAGCAAGGGCCCTTGTGGAGGAGAATGGGGGTGGAACGGTCCTTGCCAACGTTGAATCATCCATGGCCATCGAGGATGTGCTCGTGCCTCTTGGTGCCAGGGTGAAGAGGATCAAGGTCGGGCATACTTTCCTGACCCTGGAGGCAAAAGAGGAAGGGGCCGTATTCGGGGTGGAGAGATCCGGTCATCTGATAGTTCCGAAGCACGTCCTCTTCGACGATGCCATCGTCGCACCGCTCGAGGTGTTGAGGATAATAGCCTCCACCGGAAGGAAGCTTTCCGACCTTGTGGATGAGGTCCCCCAGTATCCGTCCGAGGGCGAGGCATTCGACTGCCCCGACAGGGATAAGTTCAGAGTGGTGGAGGAGCTGAAGGACGAGCTTAAAAAGGAGTTCGACAGGGTGAACGAGCAGGACGGGGTCAGGGTGGACACCGATGATGGCTGGGTGCTGATAAGATGCTCCAACACTTCTCCCGTGATAAGGATGACCGTGGAGGCCAGGGATGATGAGAAGCTCCGCTGCATGAAAGAGGTTTTCGGAAAAAGACTTACCGAAAGGATCGATCAGTTATCGCCAGTTCACTGATTTGTCTTCATCTCGGCGAAGTTCTTCACGTTGGCCAGCACGGAATTCATCATGGCGTGGTATTTCTTCTTCTCCGTCAACTTCCATTTCAGATTGAATCCCATCCTCTCGATCCTGTAATCGAAATGGGCCGTGAGCAGTGTGCCGTATGGTCTGGGATCAACCAGGAATTTGAGGGTTCCGAATATGGGGCCCTCGACCACCTCCATCTCCACCCACCCGTCGTAGTGGATGACCTTGATCTTGACCCTGCATTCCTCCTTCATGCCAAGGGGTTTCAGATCGATGACCTGGCCTATCTTCATCCTGGTATCCTGGGGGAATACCATGGTCCCGTTGTTGGTCTGGCCCCAGCTATGGGCCAGATTGATATCAGTGAGGACCGAGAAGACGTCCGAGACAGGCGCCAGGACCTCCTCCATATTCTCCTCCTGTCCGACAGTACCCATTCTAAATAACCCCCTGAGAACCGGAATGCTGGATGGTTAACGTTGTCCATTTAAAAAAAGTTTTGGCAAATCCATTTCCCCTTTAATGGTTGCACCCGCAACTATTAATAACAAAATCACATCCGCAACCATATGTCCGACCCCGGAGAAAACGGGAATATGGGTCCACATTCAATAGGACGCCTGCTTGCCCATATAAGCAAGTACACGAGGAGCTTCATGTCGAGGAGATTAAAAAGGTTCGGCATAGGCGGTCCGACCTACGGATATCTTTTCCACCTCTATCACCGGGACGGGATCACGGAGAGCGAGCTTACTCGTCACATGCTGGTCGACAAGGCAACAACCACTCGTGCGGTGGCGAAGCTCGAGAAGGAAGGTTATATCAGAAAAGAGGCGGACATGATCGACCGGAGGGCCTGCAGGATCTTCCTGACCGATAAGGCCCTTTCCTTCGAGCCCGAGCTGAAGGAAGTGAAGATGGAATGGATGGGGATAGTTCTCAGGGACTTCACATTGGAAGAGCAGGCTGTACTCCTCGACCATCTGGAACGGATGGAGAGAAACCTCATGGATGCGGAAGGAGGAATATGAATATGGCCAATGCATCCGGAGAAGCATCACCCGTGGTAGAGACCACAAAAGGGGTCAAGACCCTTCTCGGGAACACCAGGAAAGCCATATTGACACTTTCCATCCCGATGATAATCGCCATGGGGGTCCAGACCGTATACAATCTGGCCGATCTCATATGGGTGTCGGGCCTTGGAACCGATGCCATTGCCGCAGTGGGATTCTTCTTTCCCTTCTTCATCATGATAATGGCTCTGGGTGCCGGACTTGGTATAGGCGGCGGAGCGGCTATCTCCAGAAGGATAGGCGCCAGGGACAAGAAAGGTGCGGACAATGTCGCAGAGCATGTGGTGATGTTGATCATCATCTTGTCCTTGCTGTTCACCATACCGGTCTTTTTACTTCTACCATGGTTATTCAAAATAATGGGTGCCCGGGATGTCATCGACATGGCCGTGGACTACGGGAGGGTGATCATCGGAGGCTCGATCATCATCTTCTTTGCGAACAACGCCAACGCCATTTTGAGAGCGGAGGGGGACACTAAAAGGGCGATGTACGCAATGGTGCTCGGCTCCGCCCTGAATATTGTATTGGATCCAATCTTCATCTATGTCTTCGACATGGGTGTTGCGGGGGCAGCTTGGGCCACGATGCTATCGTTTCTGGTAACCGCGCTTCTTCTGTTCTACTGGCTTTTCCTGAGGAAGAACACCTACGTCACCTTCAAGTTCAGGGATTTCAGGTTCAAATGGATGATAATCAAGGACATCATGAGGGTTGGACTCCCCGCTTCCCTGCAGCAGATGTCGATGTCGATCCAGATGTTCCTTTTGAACGTCATGGTTGTTTACGTTGGAGGAACCCCTGGTGTGGCCGTGTTCCAGGCCGGGTGGAGGGTCAATATGATCTCCCTTCTCCCGTTGATGGGCATTGCCAGTGCCCTTGTCCCTGTGGCAGGGGCGGCTTTTGGACTCAGGTCCTTCAAGAAGATGAAACTGGCCTTTTACCATTCCATACGCTACGGTCTGATATTCGAGATGATCATCTCGATCCCGATATTCATCTTCGCTCCCTATATCGCATACATTTTCACCTGGGCCGAGGGGACTGCCGACATCCGGCCCGATCTTGTGATATTCCTCAGGATGTTCGTCCTCATGAGCTTCACCGCCGGTTTCGGAATGCTCTCGGGAGCATTCTTCCAGGCAATAGGAAAGGGTTTCAACTCGCTTATCGTGACCATTTTCAGGACGATTATATTCGCACTTGCCTTCGCGTATCTTTTTGGGGTTGTATTTGACCTGGGACTGATCGGGGTCTGGATAGGGATCCTTGTGGGGAACACAATAGGTGCCACGGCAGCCTTCGTCTGGGTCCAGATCTACATGGGGAAGCTCAAGAAGAGAAACCTATGGGACAGGTACCTCACTCAATCTCGGGAGGCTCCTGAGACGCCGAATCGAAGGTGAGCTCTCCATTTTTATAATCGACCTTGACCACAGAGCCGTCGCCTATCTCGCCCCGGAGCATCCCGTAGCCGAGCCTTGTCTCGAGGTCCTTCTGTATGGCCCTCTTCAGGGGTCTGGCCCCGTATACCGGGTCAAAGCCTTTCTGCGCTATGTGCGCCCTGCAATCATCGGTGAGCTCGATGTGGATACGTCTGTCCTCGAGCCTCCTGTTGAGGTCCGAAATCTGAAGGTCCACGATGTTCATGATATCGTCCATCATCAGCGGTTTGAATAAAATGGCCTCATCCAGGCGGTTCAGGAACTCGGGTCTGAAGTACTGTTTCAGCTGATCCATCACCGATTCCGCTACACCCGCCATGAACGTTCCATCAGCATCTATCCCCTCCATGATCACGGATGATCCCATGTTTGAGGTCATGATCAGGATCGTGTTCTTGAAGTCCACCAACCTGCCTTTGCTGTCGGTGATCCTCCCGTCATCGAGGACCTGGAGCAGGATGTTGAACACTTCGGGGTGCGCCTTCTCTATCTCGTCGAATAGTATCACCGAGTAGGGTTTCCTCCTGACGGCCTCCGTGAGCTGTCCTCCCTCCTCGTAACCGACGTATCCCGGCGGGGCCCCGATCAGTCTCGAGGTCGAGAACTTCTCCATGTACTCGGACATGTCGATCCGTATTATGTTATCCTCCGTATCGAAAAGCGCTTCGGCAAGTGCCTTTGCAAGCTCGGTCTTTCCAACCCCTGTCGGTCCGAGGAACAGGAAGGAGCCTATTGGCCTTCTCGGGTCGCGTATACCCGAACGGGCCCTGATGATGGCCTCCGTGACCATCCTCACCGCCTCATCCTGCCCGACCACTCTCTTTTTCAGGGTGTCATCCAGATGAAGCACTTTCTCCCTCTCGCCCTCGACAAGCCTTGAGACGGGGATGCCCGTCCACTTGGAGACTATCTCCGATATCTCCTCTTCGGTGACGACTTCCCTGAGCATGGGTCCCTTACCCTGTCTCTTCGAGAGCTCGTTCTCACTGTCCCTGAGGCTCTTTTCGAGCTTCGGTATCTTCCCGTGCCTTATTTCGGCGGCCCTGTTCAGATCGTATTCGAGCTCCGCATCCTCCAGCTCCTTTTTAAGTGTCTCGAGCTCCTTTCTAAGCTCGCTGACCCTCAGGATCGACTGCTTTTCAGCCTCCCATCTGGCCGAAAGGGTGTCAGCCTTCTCCTTCAGGTCCGAAAGCTCCTTTCTGATGGTCTTCAGTCTTATCTTGGAGGCTTTGTCCTTTTCCTTTTTGAGCGCCGCTTCCTCGATCTCGAGCCTCATGACCTTCCTCACGAGCTGGTCCAGCTCCTCCGGCCTCGAGTCGATGTCGGTCCTCACCATGGCACTGGCCTCGTCGAGGAGGTCTATCGCCTTATCCGGGAGGAACCTGTCCGGGATATATCGGTCGGATAGGACCGATGCTGCAACAAGTGCCGTGTCAAGTATCTTAACACCGTGGTGCACCTCGAACCTCTCTTTCAGACCCCGGAGAATGGAGATCGTATCCTCCACCGCGGGCTCGTTCACCAGGACAGGCTGGAACCTCCTCTCCAGGGCCCCGTCCTTCTCGATGTATTTCCGGTATTCATCGAGAGTAGTTGCACCGATACAGTGAAGCTCCCCCCTTGCAAGCATGGGTTTGAGCATGTTCCCTGCATCGAGGGCTCCCTCCGCCTTTCCGGTACCGACGATGGTATGAAGCTCGTCTATGAAGAGGATCGTCCTACCCTGGCTGTTCTTGATCTCCTTCAGGACGGCCTTCAATCTCTCCTCGAACTCCCCCCTGTACTTTGCTCCTGCCACCAGGGAACCCATGTCAAGGGCGAAAATGGTCCTGTCCTTGAGGGATTCTGGAACGTCTCCCCTGACGATCCTGTGGGCGAGACCCTCAACTATGGCAGTCTTTCCGACGCCCGGGTCCCCTATGAGTACGGGGTTGTTCTTGGTCTTCCTCGACAGTATCCTCACTACCCTTCGTATCTCGTCATCTCTTCCTATTATGGGATCGAGCTTCCCTGACTGGGCCTCCTCCACGATATCCCTTCCGAACCTTTCCAGTGCGGAATAGGAGGATTCGGGGTTCTCGGAATCTATCCTCTGCTTTCCCCGGATATCGGCAAGGGCCCTCAGGACGTTCTCCCTTGTTACACCTGCCTCTTTCAGAAGCTCCCCCGCTTTTGTCTTCTTACCTTCGTCGATGAAAACCAGGAGAATGTGCTCGACGGAAACGAAGGAATCCTTCATCCTCTTCGCCTCGTCCCGGGCTTCGGCAAGAAGTCTTATCAGTCTGTTGGTGGCGTGGACGGATTCCTCGTCATGTGTTCCCGTGGATCCCGGGAGCCCCTCGAGGTGGGAGATCAGCCGGGATGAGAGGGTTGATCTGTCGATATCCATTTTATCAAGCAGTGATGGAATGAGTCCTCCTTCCTGCTCGAGAAGGGTCATGAGAAGGTGCTCTCCGTCGATGTTCGTATGGCCCATTTTCATTGCAAGTATCTGGGCTTCCTGGAGTGCCTCCTGGGATCTCTGTGTGAACTGGTTGAGGTCCATTTTCATTCCTCTTTTAATTATCAAGTATACAACTTGTAGTTGTAATATCCACATTGATAAGAAATATAAATAATTTTCTGCAGAAGAAGGGGCCGGAGCCGATCTCAACCGACCTCCATTTCCATGAGATAGGCGTTCTTTCCGTTCTCCGCCTTTTTACCCCTCACGGCGATCAAACCATCCTCCGGTCCGACAGCTTCCAGTATCAGATCATCTCCCTCGAATACCTCCGAGGAGAAGGTGATGTGCATACTCCTGAATTTCGGCTCGAGGTCCTTTTCCATGATCCTTATGGTGTCGGTGCCCCATCGAACATACTCGCAGTTGTTGACGTGTCCGTTCACATCTATGGAGCTGTAAGGGACCCTGATCCTTCCCAACTCATTGTAATCCCTTTTGGGGAGGAGTCGTTTGATCTCTCCAATGACCCTCTCATCATGATCGGGGATATCGAGATCGAAATACGAGGGGTCCCTGGGCCTCATCGAATTCCTGTCGATTATCATCCAGTCGCTTGAGGCCTTGAAAAGAACGTTACCTTCCAGATCCTCGCCCACGAACTCCCTGAACGCTTTTATAACGTCGGCCCCGCTGGGCCATGTCCTCAAAATGACCGTCTGGTTGTAGGCCGGGAGCCTGTTGAGCTCCATGCGAAAGTTCACGAGAACCCAGTACACATTGTTCAGTCTCATCCATTCCATGCCGAAATCCAACTCATCCGCGTGTTTGGATGCGATCTCCTGTATATGGTGCATCAGGGAGTGCATGTGCATCTGGTTGCTGGCCTGGCACTCATATGTCTTCACCGTGAAGACCGACCTCTTGACCTTCATGTTCGCCCCTTCCCATCCCACCCTGGAAAAGTGGTCCTGAACTTATAAAGATTGCATTACAATGGAGGAGCCCTTGTTATGGTGACGTTGATAACCAGATTTGATACCATCCGCGCATACGGGAGACAAATTAACATCATTTCCTTTCCCGGGATCTCTGAAAAACACGTTCATCCGGAGGGCACCCTCTTTTCCGAAAGAGCTGTCAGGTAGGACGGATGAAAGATGGAGGGGGTTAGTTGATACGGGTCAAACCTTCTTCGATCGATCGTCTCTCAGCGATGGTTTCGGCCCCTTCGTGTCCGAGGGGGTACTTGAACATGATTATCTGCCTGCATGGGACGATCGTGCATTCCCTGATATCAAGATATTCAGGGGTGTTTGGTTTTGGTTTGTTGACGGTGAACTGTTCCAATCTTATCCCTCCATGTCTGATGCTTTATTACGAGGTAATGTCCCAAAACCTGCTCCCGGTGCATATCTTTGTTGCATTATATGTTAGGTCACCCCATCGATCTGATTTCCAGGAAATATTATATTTTATGTTTTCCATAAAGCCATCAAGCATTCGGATTCTCATACGGGATGCTGGGGGGCAATACATATGGATGGAGGAAGAGACAGCTCGATATCTTCCAGCGGGAAATGGAAGTCGATATTGTTCGTGGTCATGATGACAACGGCAGGTTTTGCGGCAATAATCTCATATGGTGATGGCGGGTCTCTCCCGTCAGACGGTCTTCTGGTTCACTATTCCTTCGATGAGGGCGAGGGCCAGGTAGCGGGGAACTCTGCCGGTTCGGAAATGGATCTCCAGCTTGGAGGATCCAGTAGTATCGATGGAACCGATCCTGATTGGAGTCCAGGCATCCTCAACAGCTCCCTTGAATTCGACGGTGTCGATGACTTTGCGATCTGCTATCCCTTTGATCTTCCCGAAACCGAATTCTCCCTGATGTTCTGGGTGAACATCCCGGACAGCTTCCATGAATCATTTGCCGTTTCATATGCGGTGGAGGAGGAGGACAACGAGGTACTCATCGGGTTCAGGGAACAGATACATATCGAGATCGACTGGCCGGAGCAGATAGATATCCCCCTTGACATCAGGGACGGAAAGTGGCACCATTTCGCCATGACCTGGGAGAACACAGACGGGGATATCGCGGTCTACACGGACGGTGCCGAGGAATACACTGGGACCATGTCCCAGGGCGTTTCGGTCATTGCCGGAGGTGCCCTGGTTCTCGGTTACGAGCAGGATGATGTTGCCGGTGGGTTCGAGGGAAATCAGGGTCTCGTCGGACGAATGGACGAGTTTGCGATATACAACACTTACCTGTCCTCCTCCGACATTGCCTCCATCTACACCTCATACGATCTGCCAGTCAGCGGACTCGAGACAATCCCCGGAAGCGGCTACATCGACCTTTTATGGGACGAGGTCGACGATCCCGCCCTCAAGCATTACAACATCTACAGGGCGGATCCGGAGGATGTCAAGAACGGCCTCCTCGGGGAATATTTCGACAACATGAACCTGACCGACCCGAAGTTGACAAGGGTGGACCAGCGGATAGAGTTCGATTTCGGTCGGGATCCGCCGCATCCTTCCATGGACGGGGAAACGTTCTCCATCAGCTGGTCAGGATATCTCAGGGCGGAGAATTCCATCTCCCACGATATCTACACAACTAGCAATGACGGGGTCAGATTGTGGCTCGACGGGGCCCTTGTCATCGATGACTGGAACAACCACGCCTCGAAGGAGAACAGCGCTTCGGTCTATCTCGAGAGGGGGTATCACAGGATCAGGATGGACTATTACGACAATACCCTCGAGGGGAGCGTCAAGCTGGAATGGGAGAGCTCACACACTCCGAGAATGGTGATACCATCTGGCAACCTCTTCACCTTCAACATGACCGATCTCGAGAAGATCGGATCCGTGGACGCTGACAACTACCGGGACTCGGGCCTCGAAACGGACCTGTCCTATTTCTATTACGTGACCTACGAGAAAAACGACGGCACCGAAAGCCCGATCTCCGACATCGTTGGCCAGTCACCTTCCTTCTCCACGACCCTCGAGGTGTACCCCGCAAAAAAACAAGCGACGGTGGGAGCCACCCTAGAGTTCAGCATCAAGGTGAAAAATGACGGCAGGGTAGCTGACTGGTTCGAACTCAGCATTGTGGGTCTCGATGGCTGGGACCTCTATTTCTCGGAGAATGAGCTCTATCTCTCACCCCGGGAGTGGGGGAGGTCCTATCTGACGGTGACAATTCTCGAAGGGGCGGATGAAGGGCTCGAGAAATTCCAGGTTGTGCTCGATTCCCGGCTCAACTCCATTTCCCAGTCCGTGGATACCTGGATCGATGTATCACTCGAACCCGTTATCCACGATCTTTTACCCTACGACGATTTCAGGTCCGGGTCCATGAATGTTCTCTTCTCCTGGAGGACCGAACTCAACTGCTCGACCGAGGTATATCTTCGTGAGGAGGGTGTGGGGGATTACAACAAGTATGAGGGGCCCCCCGGTTTTGATCACGCTCTGGTGATCCCGAACCTCGAGAGAAGGAAGACATACGAGTATTATGTGGTGACCGCTTCATCGAGAGGCTCGACATCGAGCCCGGTCCGCACCTTCGAAGTAACAACAGGGCTGGTCTTCCAGGAGAACGTTTTCGGGGTTTCCATCGACAGGGATTACTACCAGAGCATTACCGTAACGGTTCGGAACCTTGACGAGATCGTCCACAGGTTCAGGGCATCGATCGAGAATCCCTACGATGATCTCGTGGTCGGCTTTGTGGGGAGCGGGTCCATGGATTCTCTCGGTTCGATCACTCCCGGTAACACGGCAAGACTTGAGCTGGTCCTTCACGCACAGGATGCGATGAGGCACAGGTATGATCTGATGCTTAACCTCACCACTGTCCCGGATTTCGGGGAAGAACCGATGCAGGCCTATGCTATTGTCCGGGTAACCCTGAACCATCTCTTCGTCAACATGACCCTCACGGAACTGTCGACGGACCCTTACAAGCTTTCCAAGACCATCAGGATCACCAACGACGATGATCCAGTCACTGACGTGAGGGTCTTTGCCCAGGCAGAATATGCGGACGCCCTGGATTTCGAACCCTCCATCGAACACGGCCTGTTGAAGTCCGGTGAGTCGGTGGAGATAGTTGTATCTCCAAAACTTCACTTTGCCTTCGTTCCATTCTCCGCGAAGATCTTCGTATCGGCATACGACAGGGTTTTCGAGATCACACTGGACTTTGAGCCTCCCGAGGATTGGGATGTGTTCGCAGCTTCCATATTCCCCAACTGGGGTGGTCTCCCCTTCGTCGATATCGATCCGGATGATATCGACATGGATGGAATTTCCAATGGTGAGGATGATGATATTGACGGAGACGGGCTTCTCAACATTGAAGAACTCTTCCTCACCCTTGATACTGACAATGACGGGATACCCAACCAGCTTGACCTGGACGATGATGGTGACGGGAATCCGGATGTCAGCGACTTATGGAGGATAGACTTCGACAACGATTATCTTCCGAACTATGCGGATAACGACCGTGATGGGGACGGGGTGGACAACTCCGAGGATGATCATCCGGACGACCATGACAACGACGGGGAGGACAACGGCAGGGACCATGATGATGACAATGACAGGGTCGATGACGAGGATGACTACCATCCGCAGGACCACGACAACGACGGTGAAAACGATGGAACCGATACGGACGACGATTCCGATGGACAGGAGGATCCATCCGATCCACATCCCTACGACCAGGACAACGACGGAACCCCGGATGTGAGCGATCCCGATTGGAAGGGAGGCGGGACAGCAGATCCTTCGAATCCCGCCTGGAATCCAAATCCCGGACCCGGCGGTTCACCGGGAAGCTGGGGGGGTGGAGGAAGTTCAGATTCGTCGGAGGGAAATGATTGGTACTGCACCAACAAGCCGGAACTTTCCTGGTGGGAACTTCTTCTAAAGCTGGCCCAGCTTGGACTTCTTGCTTGGGGTATCGCGAGTATATTCATAGGAGCCACCCCTGTTGGAATGTTTGTCAATTTCATCTTCTTCGTCGGGGAATGGTCTCTGAAGGAAGCAGCGAAAATGGGAGCCAAGAGCCTTTTCGGAAACGAGCTTCGTGAGGACGTTGCCAGGTACTACCCCGAGATCGCTCAAAACTCCTCAAGGGCCCCAAATGCGCTGATAGTCAATGATATCGCGCATTTCTACTGGCATGCCGAAGACGGCGATCATGTCCAGATAATGCATCAATGGTCAGATCCGTTGAACAACAGGGTCGGGAAGGTGGAATCCCTCACCACCTCCAGTGCCGATTCCAGGTGGCCCAGCATGGAGGCAGATGATCTGGGTAGGCTCTACCTGACATGGGTTGACCACAGGGATGGAAACGGAGAGGTCTACTTCAAGATGAGCGCCGACGGTGGCGGAAACTGGGGTCAGGAGATCAGGATCACAAATTCAGCCGGTGACGCGGATGATCCGGATATCGTGGTGGATTCCGGAGGAAGGGTCCACATCACCTGGGTGGATACAAGGAACGGGAACGAGGAGGTCTACTACTCCCACAGCGACGACAAGATGACCTGGAGTCCCCCCATGAGAATGACCAACACAGCGGGAAACTCGACGAGGCCGATCCTCGAGATCGACGGGGATGATGATGCCCATATGGTATGGGCGGAATCCAGCGGAGCTTCCTCCGGTATCCAGTATGTAAAAAGCGTGGACAGGGGCAATTCTTGGACCTCACCTGTTGTTATCTCGCCCGAGGGTGATAATGCCGGGGAGCCGACCATGGAAATAACAGAAGGCGGGATAATTCACGTGGCATGGAGGGATTCAAGGGAAGACGACAGCGAGATATACTACAGGAAGAGCCTCGATCTCGGTAGCTCATGGGAGAACGAGGTGAGGATTACCGATGATGAAAGCTACTCGGAGTATCCGCACCTGGTGGCGATCGGGGAGGACATCTCACTCTTCTGGCATGATGACCATACCGGAATGGACCTGACGTATTTCAGGAACCACAATGCAAGTCAGGACAGCTGGACCCTGATGAAGCGTCTCCCGTCCGGTTCCCCGAGGGTTGACAGGATACAGCTCGAACTCGAAATGCACCCGGATCCTGCAAGCAGCAAAGAGATCAAACCCCATGATGTCTATCTGATGTTCGATGACATGGTCATCGGTTCTATCATAAACGAGATCCCGGACGGGATATACACCTTCGATATACCTCTCGATCTGATATCCATGGCGGCCGGGAGCCTTTACGACCACGAACTCAAACTGGTTACCAGGCACATGAACCCCGGACACTACGTGGTCAACAGCCACTGGAAATTGAGCTGGCATTCCGTTTCCGATTTCGAATACCTTTTCGCTCCCGACCAGTACTCGGCAGATGAATATCTGAGGAGGAACGTATCGGTGGAATGGCTTACAGAGGACCCTGCCCTGTATTCCAATCATATCCATATATCTGAGGACATGCCAGAGGTCGGAGATATTATACAGATAACCGCCGGGGTTATGAATCCCGGAGGGGATGTCGCAGAGAACGTCGAGGTGAGGTTCTACGAGATGGAGCCGGGAAACGAGAGCAGAAGGATCGGGGACCCGGTGGTGATAGAGCACCTCGGGCAGTACGGAATGGTATCCGTGAGCCTCAACTGGACCGCGGTGAAGGATGTTTCCAGAATATACGCGGTTGTGGACCCCCTTGGATCGATCAATGAGCTTGACGAGAGGAACAACCAGGCCTATGCCAGGGTTACCGTGATCGAGATGATACCCCCCCAAGGGGCTGCTGTTCTTAACGATGGCTCTCCATTCACGAGCAGTAAATGGGTCCAGGTCTCTTTCGATAGCGGGAGTGCAAACGAGATCACCCACGTATCCTTCTCCAACGACAACTCCACCTGGTCCGACTGGCTCTGGATAACGGAGAGCATGAGCTGGGACCTGGAGAGGGGCATCGGAACCCGCTCCTATGCAGAGGGTGACGGTGTGAGGACACTCTATGTCCGATTCAAGGATGTTGTCGGATTGATATCCGATGTGACCAGTGCCGAGATCCAGCTCTTCTCCCACGCTCCAACGATCCTCTCCTTCTCGGGAGAGGATGGGGTGATAGGGAAGGACGAGGTCCTCTCCATCGAGTTCAGCAACCCGATGGATGAGGACAGTGTGAGGGAAGCACTGCTGATCAGCCCGGCCATCGACGGCTCCTTCTCATGGGACAACAGAACATTTACCTTCATCCCCCAGGGAGATTGGACGGTTGGAGAGACCTACAATCTATCGATAACAACCGATGCCGGGGATTTCGCCAACAGAAGGTTGGAGTCTCTCCTCTTCTGGGAATTCACCGTTTCGGAAGGAGGCGGGGACGATGATGTGGACGATGATGATGAGACGGATACCGACGGGGACGGCATGCCGGACTGGTGGGAGGACCAGTTTGGATTGAACAGGACCGACCCTGACGATGCCGAGGGCGATCTCGACAACGATGGTATCAGTAATCTCGACGAGTTCCAGGGAGGCTCGGACCCCACAGATCCGCAGGACCTTCCCGCCGATGATGATGACGTTGACACATCGGATTCGAACATCGGATGGATACTCGGGGTGGTAATTGCCATTGTGATACTGTTCTTGATCATATTCCTCGTGATATTCTTTGTGGCAAGGTCCGCGGGTGGAAAGAAGGAGGACTGGGAGGAATAGAGATCCGTTCTGGATAAAAAATAGCTATATCCACTCAGTATCTTCTTCAAGACTACATGATCCCGGTCCGCACGATATTACCACTCCTTTTATAGTAAGAAACCGGTGCAATGTCAATGGTGATGCCTTACAGGTATACCGGGTATCAATCGGCCCTCCTGGCTCTCGTCGGCATGCTGATATTCACCATCAGTCTGGTATTTCTGATCACACTCGATCTCTCAAGGATACCGATCTGGGTTATCCCGATCGGCACCATCTGGATGACATTGATGTACACGGCTCTTTTCATAACCGTTCACGACTCGATGCACGGATCGATCCTTCCAAAAAAAATGTGGCTGAACGATCTCATCGGTGCGATGTCCATATTCTTCTATGCAATGTTCTCATACAAAAAATTGAAGAAGAAGCATTTCGAACACCACAAGACCCCCGGCACTTTGAACGATCCCGATTATCATGACGGTAGACACAAGAACTTCTTCAGCTGGTATTTCCGGTTCATGAAGAACTACCTGAGCCCGCTTCAGCTTATTGGCATCGTTGTTGTCTTCAACTTCCTGATATTCGTGATGGGAATACCTCTTCTCAACATGATACTGTTCTGGGCGGTTCCATCAATAGGGAGCACTTTCCAGCTTTTCTACTTCGGAACATATCTCCCTCACAGAGAGCCGCCCGGAGGATATATGAACAGGCATCATGCAAGATCGAACGATTTTCCCTATGTCATATCCCTGCTGACCTGCTATCATTTCGGATACCATCTCGAGCATCATATGTATCCCTATGTCCAGTGGTGGAGGCTTCCGAGCGTCAGAAAACGGCTTCAGAAGCGGAAAATATCCTGTATCACTTTCTAGAGATCGGGAGGAAGACCTTTTCCCTTCCCTCCCCGAGAACCTTTGCCCTGATATCATAAACGTCTTCAAGGACCTCGCTGGATACGGTCTCGGAATCCCCGGTTGCGATCAGCTTTCCGGCTTTCAGCAGAACGAAGCTGTCGCAGTACCTAAGTGCAAGATTGAGATCGTGAACGGCCATGACAGCCAGGATGCCCTTTTCCGTCAGACCCTTGATCAATTCCATTATGTCTATCTGGTTCGCAAGGTCCAGGGAAGAGGTGGGCTCGTCCAGTAGGAGCACATCAGGTTCCTGGGCAAAAGCTCTGGCTATCATGACCTTCTGTTTCTGGCCCCCTGAAAGTGAGTTGAGGTCCCTGCCGGAGAGGTCTCCGAGCTGAAGCTCCTCGAGGACCCTGGATACTGTCTTCAGGTCCTTTCCCGTCGGGGCCCAATTGCCGTGGGGTATCCTCCCCATGAGTACCGTGTCGAATACGGATTTCGGGAACAGGAACCGCGTTGACTGGGGCACGTAACCGACCCCTCTTGCAAGCTCTTTCCTCCCCATGGATGATATGTCCTTACCGTCCAGTAAAATACACCCCCTCCCGGGTTTCAGTATCCCGTCCATGATCTTCAACAGGGTGGATTTCCCGGACCCGTTTGGCCCTACCAGTCCTATCAGGTTCCCGCCCCTCAGATCCAGGTTCATGTCAGAAAGTGCATTTTTACCGTTGTAGGAGAAGTCGAGTCCTCGCACCTCGAGACTCACCAATGTTCCTTCCCCCTTATCACCAGATAGATGAACAGCGGCGCACCGATAAAGGACGTCAGTATGCCTACTGGCAGGACCACCGGGGAGATAACGGTTCTCGCCACGGTATCCGAGATCAGAAGCAGAAAGGCTCCCGTCAGTGCGGAGGCAGGCATGAGGAACCTCTGATCGCCGCCTACGATCTTCCTCACGATATGCGGGACAACCAGTCCCACGAAGCCGATTATCCCCACGAACGATATGATCAGGGCGGTGACAAGAGAAGCCACCCCCATTCCAACGATACGCACCCTGCCTGTGTTGACACCGAGGCTTTCTGCCGTCTCATCACCCGCGTCCATGCTGTTGTATTTCCAGCCATTAAGGGAGAAGAATCCCACGGCGGAAAGGGAAACAAGCGCAAGAAGCAGTATCTCCTCCCATCCCGTTCTGCCCATGTCCCCGAAGGTCCAGAATATGATGGATGAAAGCTGAACATCATCGGCAAAGTATTCGATCGCGGTTGTCCCGGCGGTTGCAAGCGATCCCATTGCAACCCCGGCGAGGATCATCGTCTCGGGGGAGGCCCTCTTGAACCTGGCAAGGAGTATCACCACCCCTGTGGATATCATGGATGCGGCGAAGGCGCAGATGGACACGATGTACATGTTGTCGAAGATGACCGCATCCACCATGGAGCTCTGAACCGTTCCCGCTCCGAGGACCACCACGGCAAAAGCAGCCCCGAACGCAGCGGATTGCGAGATCCCGAGGGTAACCGGAGAGGCTATTGGGTTTCTGAGAACCGTCTGCATGGAAGCACCGGCGGCCGCAAGACCGGCTCCCGCGATCAGAGCGGTCAGGACCCTGGGAAGGCGTATCCTCCAGATTATCGTGAGGGACGCTTCATCACCCTTTCCGAAAAGGGCAAGAAGGGCCTCCTCTGCAGTCATGTCCGAGGAACCAAGGCCGAGGGATACGACAATAGCGATGGCCAGAAGCAGCAGGACAGCCCCCATGAAGACCCATCTTGCGGCAATACCCTTTCGATATGCCCTGAGCGGATCTTCCTCCCTGCCATTTTTCATCTTCTCACACATCCAGCTTCCGGAAACCTCCGAACTCCTCCGCCATATCCGCGTAGACCCTTGCACCCACCAGGAACTCGTAGATATCGTCTGTCTCCTCCACCGGGTCCAGTTCCGGGAAACTTTCGGGGTAGATCACACTGGCGATGTAGAAGGAATTGCCGAGAACGGTTCCGAAGTTTGTGGTATACCAGTTGTAGGGCAGAACGCCGTGGATATTCCCGTCCCTCACGGCATCGATGCTGTCATAGCTTCCGTCCCCCAGGTCCTCAAGGGAAAAGCCAAGGCCTCCTCCGTCGATGAGGATCAATTCCGGGTTCCACTCGATCAGCTTCTCCTTGTCGATGAAAGCATGCTCCATGCCAACAGATGAGGCGACATTGTTGCCGTTCACGAACTTCAGTGATGAATATGCTGGCTCGGTGGAGAGAACGCCGTGGGCGCCCCGGTAGCCTATTCCTCCCACGTAGCATGAGGGAGGGTTCGGGAGTTCCCGGGTCATGTTATCGAGAAGCTCTATCCTGCCTTCGAGGAAGTTCTGGACCTCCCGGGCCCTTTCGGGGTTTCCCATGATCTCCCCGATCAGGGAAAGAGAGTCGTAGAGGTCCTCTCTGTTCTTGTTCAGGTCTCCGTAGTTAAGCCCCACTACCGGTATCATGGTCTTTGCCTGAAGGTCATCGGCCTTGGTGACATCCGTGGAGGTCCAGAATATCACATCGGGCTTCCGTGCAACGATCAATTCCGCATCACCCCCGTGCATCGGCCCGATGGTTGGAAGTTCAAGCAGGTCGGGATTTGCGAAGATGTAAGGTTTCGCACTCCCTCCCGCTCCCGTGCTCTTCTCGTTCTCCTCTATGCCAACGACCTTGTCCGAGTGCTGCATGTAGACAATGAGCCTCAGGGCCCCTGCCTCGATACCGATGATGGAATCGACCTTTGAAGGGACTTTCACTGTCCTTCCCAGCATGTCCGTTATCTCTACTGTCTCCTGCTCATCATCGATGCATCCCGCTCCGAGAATGGTCGAGACCAGGATGAAGGTCATCATGATCGGTGGCCCGACCCTCATCGGTCCATCCCCTCCTCTTCCGAGCAGGGGATACAGAGCTTCTTGCCATCAATATCGACGGCTCTGTGGGCCCCCACCTTCTCGCCGCATTCATCGCAGAAAAATGATTCGAATATCCTTGCTTTTTCCGGGATCTGGATGTCAACTTCCCGGATGTCGAAGAGTTCCTCCCCTGTCCTTACAACCTCTGCCGCCTTCCTGATCCACAACTCCTGAAAGGTTCTTTTTTCATCCTCGGTTGCCTCACCGGACCTGACTCTGGAGAAGAGCTCGAGGGACCCTTCATCCACTGAGGAATTGATATTTACCTGAGAATATCTCAGCCCCATGCCGGTGTTCCTGTCGAGGAACGTGTAAACGGATTTCCCGTGGTCCCGGAAGATAAGATTGCCCTTGCCGAAGGTGCATCCGAGAAGGGCCTGGATGGCATCCACACCGCATGCATCGTTCTCGACGATCGCCACGAGTTCCTCATCTTCGGACCTCTTTCTGTTTTTCAGGTATGATAGCGATGCGGATACTCCGGTCGCAAGTCCGGGACAGATGTGTCCATGAAAGTCCGATGCCCTGTAAAAGGCTTTTAATGCTCCTTCATCCAGACCATGATCTGCGAGCATTCTCTTCTGTTCATACAATGTCAGATCGCCCACTCGTGCACCTCAGTGTTACTTTTTTGAAATTAGTAACACCAACTGAATAAAGGTGGATTATTTAAGGGTTTCCTGACACGGACCTTTGTTGGTCCGGCCCGGATGACCACCGGGATAGTAATGGAACGCTCGGCAGGAAAGGACCATGATATTTCCGGTATTATGATGAGCCCGACCCACATCAGATAGATAATAATAATTCATAGGTTAATGTCCCAAACAGGTTTCGGGGGATTCCAAATGAGGGTAGGTATCATAGTCTATTCGCAGACGGGAAATACTTTTACGGTCGCAGAGAAGATGTTGGGCAGGCTCAAAGCGGAAGGACATCTGGTGAACCTCGACAGGATAACATTGGAGGGCGACCCTCCGAGATCCGAGAAGAAGATCCGATTCGATAACCAACCGAGGGTCGATATCTACAAGGACGTGATATTCGGGGCCCCTGTCCAGGGTTTCCGATTGTCCATGGTGATGGACAGATATCTCTCCGAGGTCGGATCTCTCAGGGGAAAGAAGGTCCATCTCTTCGTGACAAAGGGACTCGCCTCCGGATGGACGGGGGGAAACGGAGCGATAAAGAAGATGAAGAAGATCTGCGAGGCAAAGGGAGCCGAGATAGGAGAAACCGGAATGGTATACTGGAAGGACAGGTACAAGGACAGAATGGCCGACGACCTCATAACGAGGATCGACAAGGTCCTTTGACCCAACCATTCCTTACGTAGTCAACCAGTTCCCTGATATTATCCCTGTCCGTGAAATCGACCGGATCATCGTATGCTGAAAGCATACCCTCCTCATCTTCGGTGAGCTCCTTCTTGCTCTCCAGTTTCTTCTTCAGGAGTTTCATGAGCAACCTGTCCTTGATCCCGAGTTTGTCATAGTCGAACCCACCCCTCAGGTAGAAGAACCCGATCTTCTTCTGCTCTTCCCGAGTGAAGTTCCCGTCCCTTACCTCATCGACAACCTCGGCTCCGGGCGGAGATGCCCCCGTTGCAAATACGGCTATCTTCTTACCCCGGAACTTTTCAAGTGCCTTCTTGAGGAATTTAACACCGTTGATCCCACCGGCGTAGAGACCTCCGCCAAAGATCAGGGTATCATATTCCTTCAGCTCGTCCAGGCTGACATCATCTGACCTGACAGCCTCTGTTGACAGTTCTTCCGCTATCCATTTTGCATATTTCTCGACAAAACCTGTTTTGGAGCTGTAGACGACAAGAGCTTTCATGATGATCGTTTTCCAATGTACTTTCATAAAATATCAAACTTACGCCGATCAAAATGAAAAAAAATGGGGGGCCCTGTTGGTACGGGCCCCCTCCATGCCCGGACAGTAGTATCATCTCAGGTTCTCGATGTCCTCTTCGAGACCCTGAAGGTCTTCTTCGTGCTCGACCTCGTCTCTCAGGATCTCGAATGCTATCTGGTATGTGATCGGGTCCTTTCCCTGTGTCATCTTCATGAGATCGTCGTAGACCCCGATAGCACACTGCTCCCCTTTTATGTTCTGTTCGATGACCTTCCTGACATGGGGGTCAGAAGGAACCTCGTACCCGCAGTTGGTGAGATCCATCCATTCTGAAGGGTTGAGGAGGGGGGTGCCGCCCAGTTGAATTATCCTCTGGACAAGCATGTCAGCATGTCGGAGCTCATCCGTGGCATGTTCGATCAGCTCGGCTTCGACCTCGCCCTTCATTGGACCGACCAGTACCTTGGAGCCTATCCAGTACTGATAGTAAGCCAGCCATTCGTCCGCAAGCGCCTTGTTTAGTACCTCTATGAGATCGTTCACATCCAGTCCGACGATCTCTCTGCCTTTTGTTCCCATTCCGATATCTCCTTACTTTTTCTCCTTCCTGAAGCACATGAACCAGTCGAGACAGTACTTGTCCGGTTCTGTTTTCTCCACCCTCTCCTTCGCCATTCCGCAGGACCCGGGCGGGGGTATGATCACATCCTCTCCAGGCCTCCAGTTTGCAGGGGTTGCGATCTTTTCCTTATCGGATTTCTGCATTGCAACGAGTATTCTCATTACCTCGTCCATATTCCGTCCATTTGAGAGAGGATAGTAAAGGATACACCTTACCTTTGCTTCCGGGTCCATGATGAAGATCGCCCTTACTGCCTGAGTTGTGGAGGCATTGGGCTGCAGCATCCCGAACTTGTGGGCAATGTCCATCTTCAGGTCCTCGATGACCGGGAACATCACCTCCACGTTCTTCATGCCTTTGTACTCTATCTTTTCCTTTATCGTCCTGAGCCAGGCAATATGGGCATAGATGCTGTCTATGGAAAGACCTATCAGTTCGCAGTTCAGAGCCCTGAAATCTTCCTGCATGGAAGCAAACGTCATGAACTCCGTTGTGCACACAGGGGTGAAATCTGCCGGGTGGCTGAACAGTATCACCCATTTTCCCTCGTAGTCTTCGGGGAAGTTGATCTCGCCCATTGTTGTCTTTGCCTTGAAAGATGGCGCCTTGTCCCCTATCAGGGGCATCCTGTATTGTTCCATTTCTTCATTCATTTCTCATCACCTCATTTTAATATGTTAGGGGTATGGGGGATTGGTTTCAATGGATTAATAATTGACGATGCACCCGGTCGAGGGACCTCAAGGTGGAGTTTTTTACCCGGCCTTTTTCATTGAAATTCCGTGTAAACCTGTTTCCCGAGATCTTCGGGGACGTGATCATCCATGAAGGAAACCACCGGGGACGTCTGCCCACATCGGATCCGGATATCTCGTTCATTTCCCCTGGAAAATTTCAATGTTATCGATACCAGGACAGGAGAGATAATGGACGTGGGAGATGAAAGAGATGTCGGGAAGTTACTTTCCAGTATCGACCTGGACAGGACAAGGGGCAGGAAGGTCCTGGTAAACGTCCTGCTATATTGACGGAAAACCGGGTGCAGATGATCTCATCCATTCGAGAATCCCGGATAGATGAAAAAAATCCTCATCGCAGATGTTAACCCTCACCTTCAGCCAAGGGATACATCATCTACAGGGCAAGAAACAGGTAAAGGTTCGCTCCGATGAGAAAAACGAACATCGATGCCATGGATAATGTGACCAGGATCGTGGCCGGTCTCCTCCTGGCGGGTCTGGATATCACGGAAGGTAGTGATGCCATCAGAGGTATCAATGAGAACAGGGCGAACACACCCAGCACCCTCCAGGCCGGACCTATCCTCAGAACGTAGATTGTCGAATAGAAAATGGTTGCCATCAGAGTCGATAGAAAAAGCAGAACAAAGGATATCTTTCTCCCGTAGAGGACGACCATGGTTGTTTTTCCCCCTTTTCTGTCCGCTTCCATGTCGGGTATCTGAACGCTCAAAATGAACTGGACACCGTAAAGGAGCTGGGGAAAAAGGAAGTACACGATGATCGAGAGGGGCCCATCGCTCATTATGTAAAAACCCAGGAACAATACAAGCAGTCCGACTGCCGAAGCGGTTGCAACTTCTCCCAATCTCCTGTAAGCCAGACGGAAAGGGGGCCCCGTATAGGCCCATCCGAGAAGGGCCCCGGACAAGACGAAAAAGGGGAAGAACAAAGACCTGTCATATACCAACATGAAGATAATGGAGAGGAGTATCGAAGAAAGGATAAGACCTATTGCGATCGCTTTTGCAAATGGTGCCAATTCCGGTTTCCTCAGAAGGACGCCGCTCCCTCCGGAGAAGGGAGATGGGGAATTGAACCTGTCGGCATGGATGTCGTAGAGATCGTTGCTGTAGGATACTGAGAGGTGTGCAGGAAAGAACACCACGTATCCGAAAAGATACTTCAAAACATCCCCTTCACCTCCGAATTCCACGGCGATGAGGGCCCCCAGGGTGTAGATGAGGAAGCCTCCGAAAAGAAAATGGAATCTTCCGAGTTTTAAAATATCTGTCATATCCTGTACCTTGGACACAGCATTGAATATTGTTCAGGTTATAGAATGTTTTTCCCCGATCATAACCGGAATGGGCCAGGCCGGAATCTCAATTATATCTGAGACCCAGTAATATAATGATGAAACATGGTCTCAGCCCTCGCTAAATCAGCTGATCCAACAATGAATTAGCGATTCGGCTAGGTTCGAATCCGGCCCGCCCACTTACAATTGGTCAACAAATATAATCAGTGGGCCAGGCCGGAATCTCACTGAGAATTGAGCGTTAAGCATCAATTCGGATCATTTCTTAAGCGCTCAACCTCCGCCGAATCAGTTGATATGCTATTGTTTTGGCGATTCGGCTAGGTTCGAATCCGGCCCGCCCACTTACAATTGGTCAACAAATATAATCAGTGGGCCAGGCCGGATAGATGGAGACTATCATAGGCCAGACACTTCTAAAAATGGGTCATTTTCTCCAGTATATGATATCCAGGACAGATTCGAAAAATTCATTTTTGGAATCCGATACCAGGCTTTTCGGATAGAGGAAATTCAGGCAGTTAGGACTTGATTTTCAACCGCCTGAAAAATGGATCATGTTATTGATTCTGATTAATGGAGGAGTGTAAAGGAGGATGGATTGAAATGATCACAAAGATCACGGACAAAAAGGATAGGGCCCTCCTGGGGGGTAGGACGGAGGACCCCGCCCCCTTCGTGGAGAAGGGGAAACAAATTACCGAAGCAAATTACTGCATCGATAGGATAAATACTTTATCAAGAAACGGCCATTTTTCGACACTTTTAAATAATGATTCAGAAAAGGACCAGACTGGACCCTCTCGAAATTCGACAAGTTTAAATATAACCGGGTCCAAAAAACGACACTTTAAAATAGGGGTTACTAAAACACCCCTCTTCTCATTTTTCACCTTCTTTATAGACATATATAGAATTAAAACAGAATCTATATTGGAGAAGGAATTTGAGGGGAGGCTCCCTGAACAACTTCTATTTAATGATACCGATTTTTGGAAGGATGACTATAAAATACTGTCGAATTTTGAAATGAACGGAGGGGATCGGTTTGGGGTTTGTTGACGAGGAATTCGTCTACAATCTCTGGAATGATATCTTCGACGATATCGAATGGTCCTCCAGGATCCAAGCCATAGCTGATCAAGCTGAAGACATTGGTCTCGTGAAGATCTCATGGCACGAGGTCCTTCACAAGGTCGGTAAACTTGCAGAGATCATCCTCGAGAACCCCGAGATAGCTTTCCGTGTGGGAGAAGCAAGCCTCAACGCTCACCTGGCTCCCGATCACAGAATACCGATCGAGATTTCAGTGACGGACCTTCCGATGTCCTCGGGTCGGATGATAGAAGAGGTCGGAGTGAAGGACCTCGGGAAGCTCAGGTTCTCAGACGTTATTATTTACCGTAGGAAACAGAACAAGGCAAGACCCATCATTGGAGTCTTCAAGTGCACATCTTGTGGATTCAAACAGGAGGTTCTACAGGACAAATTCCACTTCACTGAACCACTTGAATGTCCCAAGGATGATGGTGGATGCGGTAAAAGAGCAGGATCCACCACGTTCAAGTTCATTGTCTCGGAGACCGTTTGGATCGATACCCAGACCCTCTACTGTCAGGATCCTTACGAAAGGACCTCGAAAGCCAAACCGGACCGAGCTCAGATAATCCTTGATGGATCCAACCAGGTCAACAAGATAAAACTTGGAGACCGGGTCCGGATCATTTACGAAGTCGTGGCAAAGCAGGAAACGAAGGATGGGCAGGAATTTTCTTTTCTGTTGAAATGCAGGGGCTATGAGCCCTTGAACGACCTGCACAAAGTGGAACTCACCTCTGACGACGAAAGCTGGATACAGAGCAACGCAAGCGAGCTTATGCACATGGGCGTGAGGTCCATCGCTCCATGGATCTTCGGATATGACGTAATCAAGTTAGCTTTGTGGCTTCAGTTCATAGGAGTGCCTGCAGGAGACAAGGATGGAGATCAGAAATACCGGTCGGATTTCCATATCCTTCTGTTCGGTGACGGAGGAACCGGAAAGAGCCAACTCATCGAAGACATGGTCAAGATCTGGCCGAAGTCACATTTCGCCGGAGGCAAATCCTCAACCTCAGCCGGTCTCACCGTCGCTGTTGTCCCGGACGAGTTCGGGAAAGGGATGACCCTCGAGGCCGGTGTAATGGTCCTTGCCGACAAGGGACTTGCAGGTATAGACGAGCTCGACAAGGCCTCGAGGGAGGACATTTCCTCAATGCACATGGCGATGGAGAACCAGGTTATTCCGGTGAACAAAGCCGGATTCAATCTCCAGATCCCGACCAGACCCACCGTTCTTTCCGGAGCCAATCCCAGGACCGAGAGGTTCATCCCGGAAATGTCCATTCTGGAGCAATCCCACTTCGAGGATACTCTTCTGCAAAGGTTCGCGCTGAAGTTCAAGATCTGGGACCATTCCGATCGTGAAGTGGACCTGAAGAGGGCCAAGCATTCTATCCTTTCCAAGTCCAAGGAAAATCCGGTCGGGAAACGTGTGATCACCGTCGACCAGATGAGGAAGATCCGGCAGTATTGTCAGAGAATTGATCCAATCATCGATGATGAAATAATCGATTTCCTTGCACTTCAATATGTCGACCTCCGGTCAAGGATGGAGATAGGTTCTGACAGGTCCATTGACAGGATCACTCAGAGGACCCTCGAGGACCTGGAACGATTATGCAAGGCGGTTGCAAGGTCACGTCTTCATGAGATCGTGGTGAAAGAGGATGTATCTCTGGCCGTATGGTTGTATGAAAGATCCCTGAGAGTTATAGAGAACGGTGTCAACTGTTCAATCGATATTGAAATGTCTGGCTACTCTATTCGGCCTCAGCTTATCTCTCTCAAAGATACCATTGCCCTGATCTCGAAACTTGACAAGGGAAACGGAGTCAACGTCGATGTGGTCCGGACCAAGGTCAACGAGATGAAGATGTATGGCCTCGACGACCAGCTCGAGGTCCTCTTCGAGAAGGGTGCTATTTTCTATCCACGCTCGAACAAGGTTTCTGTGAACGGAGGTGTTATTTGATGATCAACGACCAGATGATAATAGATCCAAAGAGAGAACTGATCTACGGTTTCTGTGAGCATATCCAGAGAGGATTCTTTGAACAGGGAAGGATGGACTGGGCAAGTTCACCATTTTCATTTATCGAGTATATGAACCAGGTCCAGCCCGAGAACGATATTCCATGGTTCAGGGAGGAGCATGGTATCCGGGTCACCTACAGCGAGCTCTACACGGCGATAGACCGGGAGGCTTCAGCATGAACGTCGAGGTCCACGATTTCTACTGCTCATTCAAGGACGTGTGGTTCGAGGTGGAAGGTAAACAGTACAGAATGGATTACAACAGCAACCGCCACCAATACGTCCTGTATCGCTCCAGAGGGAATCATTGGGGACATGAGGGAATTCCTCTCTTCACGGTGACAAAGGCCAAGGGAGAGGCCATAATGGACTTTCTCAAGGCCGTCCGGGATGATATCGAGGAACAGGAATGGTTTGAGAGGGAACATACAGCAAAGCTGCTTGGAAGGATGGACGAGGATCCCGGGATCCTGACGAAAGAAATATCGTCTCCGGACACGAAGAAAAATTCGGAGCTCTGCTCCGCAGCCGACCAGGAGGATCCCGACGAATATGCTCTGTTACCTGTCAATGGGACCGATTGGTCCGACCAGGAGATCTTCGACCGGATCATCCGGGTGATGAAACGCCTTGACAAGGGCAAGGGAGTGAGATACGACACGATCCTCGAGCTCCTCGAGGACAGGTTCGACCTTGTTGAACCCGAGGACCAGGTGGACGAGCTCATCGATCAGGGTATCCTGGAAGACAACCGGGGTTTTCTGACCCTGAAGAAGGACTTTTTTTCCGAATACGGTCAAATGCGCGAGGAAGCGAAAGTTGATCTTGCATAGTGAGGAGATGGACATGTCGAAATGGTGGAAAGAATACGACAAGAACAGGAGCCGTGCACGACGAAAGCTTCGCGGTCTTAAGAAGGCAG
>Ga0272441_10001135_pt1 | contig 57048 bp, 29 predicted proteins | sample SSMProp6N_FD_193582 | JGI IMG/M metagenome (GOLD analysis project Ga0272441, IMG submission 193582) | Marine sediment archaeal communities from Little Sippewissett salt marsh, Falmouth, MA, United States - SSM-Prop-6N | ecosystem: Environmental > Aquatic > Marine > Wetlands > Sediment ...
TCTCGTACTTCGCACGCGCACGCGCCGGCGTCCACTCGTCAATCGTCCGTTTGACCAGCTCACGATAGACCGGTTCGATCTCCGGATGCCGTGCCCTGATGTCGAGGCACGTGAACGACTCGATGCGGGTGCCGCCCTGCGCCGTATCCAGCAATGCGACCGCGAGCCCGGTCTCGGCATGGAGCTTGCGCGCGAAGTAGTAGGCCACCCCGGAAAAGGCACCAACCGTATCCGGCGAGCACACGATCCACCGCCCCGCCAGCTCCTGCTGCGGTTCGGTGAACCACACGCGGTCTTCAACGACAAACGTGCGAATCAAAGGCGTGTCGGCTTGCGGGCGGTCCTGCTGGTAATCGGAAGTCGCGCGCATCCGCCATTCCATGTTCGATTGGCCCGAGCAGAGCCAGACCTCGCCGATCAAGACGTCGTTGACCACAATCTCGTTCTCGCCTTCAATGCGAAGCACGTGCGGGCCGCCCGCCGGCATGGGCTCGAGCCGAACACGCCAGACGCCGTCGGCGCCGGCCGGCGTCGTCTTGGTCTGGCCGGCAATCGTGACGGCGACCCGTTCGCCGGGCGCCGCCCAGCCCCAAAGATTCACGGGCATCTCCCTTTGCAGCACCATGTGGTCCGCAACAAAGGCGGGCACGCGAACATCACACCGGGCCGTGGACGCGTGCGCAAGCAGGCCGGCGAGAGCCAAGAGCAGGGACACCCCAAGTTGATGGCCAACACCCGTATGCATAATCGGAGCCCCTTTCCTTTCCCGTTTAACCCTTCACGACGGCCTTCTTATAGATAGCGTTCTGCCGCCAGAGGTTCCAGGAGAGACGTCTGTAGATTCCGGCAGAAGCGTTGTACACGAGCGTCCTTGGAGGCAACGAGCTCATTTGCGGCCCACACCGCATCCCCCGCGTCCTCGGAAGCTTGCGCTGGGCGCTCCCGCTGCTATGCTCTGTCCATGGCGACAGACATCAGCGTGGTCCCGCATGTCGATTTGCACCGCGTCAACCCGATGCAACTGCGATTGACCAACCCGCCGAAGGGCGAGCCGCAGTGGCACATGCACCGCAACCTGGAGCTCGGAATTGTCCTGTCCGGGCACATCCGCAGCCTGCACGAAAACTGCCGGCTCGACATCGAAACCGGCGGCATTTGGTTTGTGGGCATGTACGAGCCGCACGGCTGGCAAGTCATGGAGGAGAACACGCGGTTGGTGCTGATGGGATTTCTGCCCGATGTGCTGATGCCCTGCCGCTTCGCCGAGGCGCCGGACGTGAACCTGCTCGCACCCTTCACCGTCGCGCCCCTCAGCCGGCCACGGACGACATCGGAGACCAAGGCCGCGATCCTCGCCATTGCCGAGGAATTGCGCCTGGCCGTGAACACACAGACACGAAAGCGCGGACACGCGACGGGCGGTCCGATGCTGGAGTTCGCCGGCAAAGCCGCACATGACTGGTTGTGGCTCCGAGCAAAACTTCTGGAACTGCTTGCCGTCATCCACCGGAACTGGCGCACCCCCACGAACGTCGTGGACCCACCGATGTCCACGATCGGATGCGTGAACCGTGCCTTGGCCAAACTCTTCGTGGAGCACAGGCACATTACGGAGCAGGAAGCGGCCAAGGAAGCCGGCGTCTCGGTGCGCACGTTCACCGCGATGTTTCAGTCGGTACTCGGCGTCAGCTTCGCCACCTTTTCCCTGCGGCACCGGCTCGAATCCGCTACGACAGAGCTCGTCAGAACCAGGCACCCCATAAAGACCATCGCCCTGCGCTGGGGCTTCACCGACTCCAGCCACTTCAATCACCATTTCCGCAAGCAGCACGGCTGCACACCATCGGCCTACAGAAGGCAGCTGCGCTCGGGACCGCCGTTGTAGATCACTCGCGCACGATCCGGGAATAGGGAAGACATGCCTGCGGATCGGCTGCCCCCGGACACACCGGCCAAAGCTGCCTGCCATGGGCCCGGTACCGACTCACTCCAGCCACACGCGCGCGCGGAAGACGAGCGGCGTGCCGCTCGTCGTCGTATACTGCACGGTCTGGCCGGAGCCCACGATATCCTCGTACCCCGGCACGAGTTGCCAGCCGGCGCCGTTGTCCAGGCCGGCGCGCTCTTCCAGCGCGTAGTGCCGGGTCAGCCCGTCATAGCCCTGCCCGGTCGCGGCAATCGTCTGGAAGGATACCGCGATTTGCCCGCCGCTCCCTCCAATTTCCAATTTCCAATTTCCAATTTCACTCCGCGGATCGGTTCCGGCGATGAACTCTGCGAGGTTCGACAGCCCATCCCCGTCGGGGTCGCCGAAGCACCAGCGATCGGACAGGTCCGGTAGGTCGGACAAATGTTGTTGCTCCCAATCATCCGCCAAGTTGTTCTGGTCGTTGTCGGCGCTGCCTGAAGGCTGGTCCAACACAACATCGAGTGCCGCGTCAAAGACGCAGTCGCTGGAACCGGAGAGCGAGGCGTTGAAGACTTGGGCGGCGATCACATTGGGGCCGGCGACGAGTTCCGGGATTTGCGCGCCGGTCAGCACGAGTGTGAGGGTGCCGTTCCCGTACGTGCTCGCGGTCGCATTGGCCGGCACGAAGCTGCCTGTCGCGCCCGCCACGTTGACGCGCGCGACCTCGCGGCCGTTGATCCAGAGGATGAAGCCGTCATCGTAATCGATCTCGATATCGAGCCCGCTCACCAGCAGCGGCTCGACCACGTCGAAGGTGCGACGCACGAAGACGGACGTGTAGTTGTAGCGCATGTCGCCGAGTACGGTGCCGCCCGCCGCCGCGACCTCGGCCCCGTATCCGATCGGCGCGGAGCTCTCGGCCCAAGCCGAGTCGTCGAATGTCAATTGCCGCCATGCGCTTGCCGGTGCCGACGCCTCCGCCGTGCCCCTGCGATAGCGCCACAGCGCGCCGCGCACAAGCGGCACGGGCGCCGGCGGCCCGATCGCGATGTGGACCGCGATCGTGATCGGTCCGTTGCGCGCGCCGGATCCGTCATCCGCAACCGTAAAGCTGCGTTCATAGGTGCCCTGGAGCAGGTTCGCTGTTGTGAAGTGGATCGTGTGCGTGCGCTTGTCGGCCGAGCCGGTCGATGTGTTCGAAGTCGGCCAGATGCTGAACTTGCTGGTCGATTCGACGACCCGGTACTCGAGCGTCGCGCCCAGGCTGTTCCAGACCTGGAAGGTCGTGTCCGGGCAGTCCGAGCCTTGCGGCGCGTAGACCGAGACGTTCGTGGTGCTGACCGCGATCGCGGGCGCTTCGTGCCAGGCCACGCGCAGCAGCGGCGCGTCGGTCGAACGGCCGTCATACGAGACGGCCACACGCCGGCCACTGCCGCTGACCAGGAGCGCCAGCGCATTCCCGCTCTGCCAACCCGGCCGGTCGACGATTTCCTGAATAGGCGCGGCGAAGTCAGCCGATTGATGCATCGCGCCGACCCTGTCCCAGGGGCCTGGCGTCCAGTTCACCGCGGCTGCGGTGCGCGGGCGCCCGCTGATATTCCCGGTCGCGCTCGTGAAGGTCGCAGCGTTGTCCGCGGCCTGGCCTTGAATCGTCAGAGCGGTCGGCTCGGAACCGGTCTCGTCGGTCGTGAATTCGAGCCAGGCGTTCTCGATTACGGCTGCGTACGGGATGTCCATGCCGATGAAACGCATGCCCACAAGCTGGTTGGCGGTATCGCGCACGAACTCGAGGTCCGAGCTGCCGAGCGAGACCGCGCCGGTATCGAGCCGCTCCTCGGCATCGTCCGTCGCGCAGGCCAGCCGAATCCCGCGTTGCGACGCGGGGCCAAGATCGAAGATCGCGTCGTCGTACTGGCCACGCCGGTAATAGCTGCAATGGTCCGGGTTGTCTATCGAGCCGGCATTTGGCATGTTCACTTCCAACACGCGCGGCACATTCGTGCCTGCCGCCCACCCGCACAATGTGGCAAACACCAAATCGGACGAGCCATCGACCAGCAAGTCGGCGGATATTCCGCTCTCACCGCCGCCACCGTGCCAGGCAGTCCCCAGCACAAGGACATTTTGGCTGCGCACGACCCACAGGTAATCGCCTTGCGCTTCGGTCTTGGTCCCGATCACGCGGATGTTGGCGGCATCCCGGAATTCGATATCCGTGTCGCAAAGGCCCTTCTCCACGTTCATCCCGTAGAACGTGAGCGGCTCGGTCGTGCCATCAACCAGGACATCCCTGAAATCCGGGTGCTGGTTGCGGACCGAAGACAGGCTCGCCCCCATCAATCCGTAGAATCGGCCGCCGCCATGACCGTGGATGAACACATTGCGGCGCGCATGAGAGGAGCGGTCCACGCCATCCTGCGCGACCCACGGGAGTTCCACGCCTACCTGGCGTGCAATGGAATGTCGGCCGGCGCGCCACTCCAGCCCGCCGATATACGTACGGTACAGGGGTTCACCATCTTCGCCGGGCGGATAAAGCTTGATGTTCGCCATATAGGTCGTCGCATCCGCGTCGTCCACCGTACGGACCATACAGGTCACGGAACCGGGGGCCCACGAAGGGGCCGTATAGAACCGAACCCGCTTCATGCAGGGCACCCCGAACAGTTTGGTGTGCGCACGCAGAACCAGCGGCGCACCCAGCACATAGTCGCCGCGCGGCAGAAACACTTTCTCGTGGGCGTCGAGCACCGCCTGCAACGCGGCGGCCACGTCCGTAACGCCATCGCCCACAATGCCCGCTTGTTCCAAAACGTTGAAGGCGTCCGCATCCTCGAACGTGGGAATCGAACCCAACACATGCCGGCTCACCAGGTCCGCCGGCGGGTCCGCCGAGTTCCGGGCTATGTCCGCAATCTCGTTGTCGTCCTTTCCGCCCTCAATCAGATTCCAGCTCCGCCGCTCCCCACTCATCCGCCAGTTCGTGTTTGCATATTCGCGAACATGGTCCCAGCCCGCGCCGGAAGACACCGCAACGCGAGTCCCGCTCCGTACCAGGCTGCCGGGCGTATGGATCCAGACATTGCGCAGATACAAATCCTTGCCGGCGTTGTCGGATGTATTCTGAATGGCAGGTCCGCTGCCGCTGACAACTTCGATCGTGCCATCCATCATGGCGAGCTGAGCCGTCTGGCCCGCCCTTTGCACCACGATCGCCGGGCCGGTCTGCTTCCGGATATCGAACCCGACAATCGAGACACTCTGATACGCTCCACTCAGAATGGCCGCGTCTGTTTGATCATGCAGGGTCAGGCCCGCAATCGAAATACCGGACTGCCCGTCGAACACAAGGCCATAGCGCCCTCCGATGACCTCCAAGTTCACGGTCGTTTCCACGGCGGGAAATCCCTGAACGCCCGCATACCCGCCGGTCGCGTCGATCTTCACATCCTCCAGCGTGTTGTTCTGTGCGCAGCGCATGATCAGGCCGATCGCGCCGGGATTATTGTTGCCCACCTCAATCTCGATGCCGCGCACAATCCAGCCCGACATACCGCGCCCGCCATGTGCAGTCGGATCGTCCGGTGCGTCCGGTGCGCTGTACATGAACAACAGCACCGCCTTCGGATTGTTCTGGTCGTCGAAACCGGGGCTGCTGTTCGCTAGTCGAATGACCGGGCGTGGGCCGTGGTACGCGCCCACCAAGGTCGGCGCTTTGGGCGCCGAATAGGGCGTGCCCCAGTCGCCCCACCAAATCTTCTCCCCAACGTCAGAGCTGTCCGAGACCTGGATCTCCTTGCGCTCCAGCGTGTCCGATACCAAATATGTGCCGGACGGCAGATACGTCACCAACCCGTTCTCGTACGCATCGTCGATCGCCTTCTGCAACGCCGCCGTCGAGTCCGCCACACCGGTCGGGTCCACAGGGTTGCCCTGCCAGCCGTCATACAGACTCACATCCAAATACCCCGCACGGATCTTAACATCGTTCGCATGCCCAATACTCGCGATGTAGGCGGGAACAGGAAACGCCATCGCAGCGCCCGACACGCACAAAACACATGTCGCCAGCCCAAGAACCCTCAGGCACGAAAGACCGAAAGAATGAATGAATGTCACCTGTTCGCCCTCCTTTGGCCTCATTTAACTCGACATCGACCCGCCTCCGCCGATGCCGTCGCATCCATTGAGGGTGAAAAGAGGCGAGCCTTTCGACCGTACGTGCCGTGAGCACACAGCAACGTTCATGACAGGCTGTTGTATAACTCGGCAAACCCGTTGTACCGGCGAGCCGGCAGTGCCTGCTCCATCGTTCGTCAGAACGATAACAGGCACTGCCAGATGAACATGTTGCCGAGCCCGTCGACCTGTTGCCAGACCTGCTCGACCAGTTCCTCGTTGTTGACGGGTTTCGACAATTGCGCGCGCTGCTCGGCCCACGGCAGGCAGGCGCCCGCGGGCACCGACGGCGTCGGCCGACCGCTCAGACCGGCCAAGTCGTCCACGTCCGCGCCATCCGCCGGCTTCGCGTCGGGCGCGCCGCTCCGGCCGTCGGAGTAGACCCCATACTCGCGCGTGAAGTCGGTGAGCGCCTGCATGTTCTCCACCTTCGTGTCGTCCTGCATGATCGCGCTCGCGTCCATCACGTAGCCGCCGTCGCCGGCCACGCCGTCGATCACCTTCTTGCAGTACGCGCGCACCTCGTCCGGCCCGCGATAGCCGAGCAGGAAGTTCGGGATCCCGCCGCTCAGACAGAACTTGTGGCCGAGTTTCTTGTGCGTCTCGAAGATGTCGCCGCGGTCGACATGATAAAGGATGCTCCGGTCCGGCAGCTCGGCAAACGTGTCGAGATGCGCGCCCCAATCGCCCTCGGCATAAAACATGGTCTGCCGCCCGTTCTTCCAGAGCTCCTCGATGATCGGCTTGAGTGTCGGCCAGTAGTGCGATGCGTATTGGGCCGGCGTCACGAACGGCACACAGCCGCGATGCATCCAGAACCCGATCGGGAGCTGCCCGGTCGGGTCCGACGAACCCAGCGCGACGTTGTAGAGATGCGGCATCAACGCCTCGCACGCGGCCAGAACCTTGTCCGGCTGCTCGGCCATGTCCATGGTCAGCCCCACATACCCGCGCAGCTTGTCGGCGATGATGTCGAACGGCGCCTTGAAAATGCCGGCGATCGCGCCGGGCATCCCGCACTCCGTCCGCATCCGCGCACACTGCGGACCGAACGCCGAGAAATACTGCAGCATCGCCATGCCGCCTTTGACCAGTGCGAGATTGTTGCGGTACGAGCTCTTCTCGTCCATCGCGCTGATCTCGGTGGACACGCGCGGCAACCACGTGTTGTAGAGAAAGCCGGTCGGATCCGCGATCAGCGCGTCGTACTCGTCCGGCTGCATGAACGCCTCTTCCTCTTTCGGCTCCCGATACTGGAACCCCGTATCGGCAGGCACGTCGATGCCGGGGATCCCGTAGTATTTCAGCCCGATCGCCTGGGTCAGGCCCGTCCAGACATAGACCATGTTCGCGACCATCGCGTCCCAGTCGAAATCCGTCGCGCACTTGATGACCGCCTCGAACGCTTTGTTGTAGTCGTGCGTCACTTCCTGGCAGGTGTAGCCCGCGTACTTGGCCGTGAACTCCGCCACGAACGGTCGGATCGGGATCTTGTCCGGCTTCTCGTTGCGCAACGCCGTCATGTACCTGCTCAGCCGCTCGTTGTATAGCTTCTCCATGTCACTCATTGCTATCCCTCCTGCACAAGACAAACCTTGTCGTAAACCTTATCGTAAACCTCGTCGATCTCATCCCGAGTACACACGTTGTCGCAAGCATCATCGAAAGTCGTACTTCCATCCATCCCCAACACTCTACCACAAGAGCCCAAGAATCGTCTTGGCGTTACTGCGCGGATCCTTGTATGATTTCGGCTCTGCCCGCCTCAGGCGGGCAGAGCCGAACCCCAGCCGGAGGTCTATGAGTAGCGATGAACACCGCACAGATGAAGCAGCAGTTCTTTGACGATTTGGGCAGCCTGCCCCCAATCGTACGGCTGTTCCGGTACCTGCCGGACGTGCATTTCTTCGTGAAAGACGCACACGGCGCGATCATGGCCGCGAACGCGCTGTTCGTCGAGCGCATGGGCGCGCGCACGGAAGCGGAGCTGATCGGCAAGACTGCGTTCGACATCTGCCCGATCGAGCTGGCCGAAGCCTACGACCAGGACGACCGCGCCGTGATGGCAGGCGGCCGGGACCTGATCGACCGAATCGAGCTCAACCAGGCGCCGGACGGTTCCGTGAACTGGTTCATCACCTGCAAGGTCCCGCTCTACCGCAAGGACGGTTCGATTGCCGGGATCGCGGGCATCGCGCGTGACGTGGACAAGGCGCGCGCGGTGTTCCGGCCCTACGACGAGCTGGCGGGCGTGATGGAGCATATCCGCGCGCACTACCAGGACCAGATCCGGGTCCCTACCCTCGCCAAGCTGGCCGGCATGTCGCTCAGCAAATTCGAGCGCCGGTTCAAGGCTCTGTTCGGCATGTCGCCGCGCCAGTACCTGGCGAAATACCGCGTGAACAGGGCCTGTCAACTGCTCGTCGATCCGCGCAGGACGATTGCCGAAATCGCGCATGAGGTCGGATTCTACGATCACAGCGCGCTGACCCGCCATTTCCGGCGGCATATGGGCGTGACTCCGAAACAGTACCGGGCACGGCGCGTCTGACAGCCAGAAGAACAGAGGCAGCTGAAACAACAGATGGACTCACGGAAGAGGGCCCACCTTGAAACCCTGAAGATGAAAGAACCCGAAGGGATTGGCGGCTGGAACCCCCTCAAGTATGCCTCTGCATGATTCCAGCGGCCGCAGAGCGGCCTCGTAGGCGCGACTGCGGGTTTTTGTTGTAAGGATTCCAGAGGCCCGCGTCATAGACCGGCAAGATGAGCGAACCAGAGGAAACCGCGGCAATAGAACGTGTGCGCCGGGGTGATCTCGACGCGTTCGAGACGCTGATGCGGCTGCATGTGCGGCGTCTGCGCATGCTGATCGGGCTCAGAGCACCGGTCCCGGACCTCGTCGACGAGGTCGTGCAGCAGACGTTCGTGTTTGCGTTCGAGCACATCGACGAGTTCCGGAAAGGCACCCACTTCTTCGCATGGCTCAGCGCGATCGCGAAGAACCATCTGCGCACCGAAATTCTGCGCTATAGCCGCGACCGGGCGGGCCGGATGAAGTATGCGGAGCAGCGCCTGCTCCAGATCGCGCAGGACCGGTTCGCCCGGCGCGCGCCGCAGGAACTGATCCACCTCGAAGTCTGCCTGGAACGGGTCCCGGCAAACCTGCGCGAGCTGCTCGAGCTGACCTACAAGCAGCAGCATTCGGCCTCAGAGATCGCGCAACGCTTGGAGCAGAGCCTGAGCTGGGTCTACACAACGCTGTGCCGAGTCCGCAAACAGCTGCGCAAATGCATCGAGACGAAGCTCGCCCTGGAACAGACATGACCGAGCCGATGACAGAACGGATGGGCGCGTACATCGCCGGCGACCTGGCGCCGGACGAACGGCGCCGGTTCGAGACGGAACTGGCGCGTGAAACGGAGCTCGCCGAGGAATGGGCGGAGCAAACCGCGCTCGACCTGGCGCTGCGCACATACATGGGCGACAACAGCGAGGACGAGCGGCTGGTCGCAGCCGCAAACGCCGTGCTGCGCGGGAAGCCGGAGGAGAAGGTTCGAACCGAAATCCGGGCCCGAATCGAGACCGGCCGGCGTCGGACCCGGCTCCCGCCGGCACCGGCGAGACGCACGCCGTTCGGCCCGCTCGGCTGGATCGCGGCGATCGCGGCCGCCGTGCTCGTCGTGGTCGGAGTCAGGATCTACCGAGACAAGGTTGGCCCCCAGCCACTCGCAATCGTCGCGTCGGTCCGGCATGTCGCAGGGCAGGCCTATCTCGTTTCCGGCAATACACGTACGCCGCTGCGCCGCAACCAGATGCTGCCCGCCTCTGCAACCGTCGTGACGGTCGGCCCGGCGAGCCATGCGGTCCTCGCCTTTCCGGACAAGACCACGCTCAGCCTCGCCGCGGACACATCGCTGCGCCTTGCCGACGACAGCACGCAGCAGCGCAAACACGCACGCGCCGAGCGCGGCACGATAACCGCCGATGTCCCGCCTCAGGCGGAAGGTTGCAGCATGCTCGTTTCCTCGCCACACCTCGACCTGCGCGTGATCGGTACGCGGTTCCGAGTCGAGGTCGAACGGTTCGCGACCCAAATCGATATGCGCGACGGGAGCGCGGACGCCAGCCACCACGCAAGCGGCCGGACGATCAGGCTGGCCGCGGGCCGGGCCCTGCGTGCGAACGCAACCGGTCTCAGGCTGATCGGGCCATTGCGGGAGGATCGAGGCTGGCCGGCCGGCCTGGTCGCGCTCTATCGTTTCGAAGAGGGTAGCGGCTCGACCGTTCATGACGTCTCAAAGACCGCCCCGCCACTGGATCTGCAGATCGCCGACCCTGCCAACGTCACATGGCTGCCGGGCGGTGGGCTGGTGGTCACAAACCCAACGCTCATTTCCTCGCAAGGACCCGCCGCAAAGATCCTCGAGCCCTGCACGCGAACGGAGGAATTCACGGTCGAAGTCCTGGTCAAACCGGACGAGCGGATTCTCGGCACGGGCCTGCCACGCATCGTGGAGCTCAAATATGGCCGAGAACTTACCTGTTTCCACGTGGGTACGCGCCGGCTGGGCCAAAGCGCATGGCGCTCGGCGGAGCCCTGGTGCCGCTATGCGGCCAAGACCTGCGCGTCCGCGGGCTGCGCGGACTTGTCGGACGACCGCACCTTCCAACTCGTGCACGTCACGCTCACCCGGGCAGCCGACGGGCGGACGACGCTCTACGTGAACGGGCATGCCGCGGAACCGCCTGCGCCCGACGCGGCCACGGCCGAAGGCAGCCTGGGCGCATGGTCGCCGAAATCGGTCCTGACGCTGGCAGATCTGGCGACCCCGAACGACCGGACGCAAAGCCACTGGCTCGGCGAATACCATCTTGTCGCGATCTACGCCCGCGCGCTGTCGGAACGGGAGATTCGGCGCAATCAGGAACGGGTGCGCCCGATGGCGGGTCGAAGCGCCCGGCTCGTAGGACAGTCGGACGATTAGGACGATTACGACCTGTACGACCGGAAACGACCCGTCCTCCCCTCCTACAAGTCCTAATCGTCAGAATCGTCGTACTCTGTTCTGCAGCGGCACCCACGTTTTCTGTAAGGATCCATGCGCCTCGCGACATCACCTGGTGGAGCACGGGACATTCAACCGAAGGAGAGCCCCATGACCACACGCCGCAAAACCGCGTCGCACGCACTCGTCGCATCGCTCGCCCTCGTGGCGACCACAGGCACCACCCTCCTCGCCCAACGGTACTCCGGCAGTCTCTCTTTCACGCCGCCGCCGCACATCGAAGAAACCGGGAACACGCAGAACCGGCTGTTCAAGCTCGGTTTCCTCGACGTCACGCTCTACGACGGCTGGCAGGGCCATCCCGTCGACCCGACCGGGGAGAAAGACGCGACGCTCGCGCTGCAGAAAGCGATCGACGACGCGTACGACTACCAGCTCGCGGCCATCTTCCCTGCGGGCACCTACAAAATTTCCGACACGCTCCGAGTCGTCAGGAAGAACAGGCGCGCGTTCGCACATCCCAACACGGTTGTGGGCTCGACGAAAGGCGCACGACCCGTGATCCGGCTGGCAGACAACGCACCCGGCTTCAACGACCCGGACAACCCGAAACCGCTGATGTGGATATGGACGACCAGCCGGGACGAAGAGCGCCCGTTCGGCACACCTGCGCGCGAGTACCCGCTCCCGTACCGCAAGCACGGGAACATGAGTTTCCAGATGATGATCTGCGACATCGATTTCGATTGTAACGGCACGAACGGGAATGCCGGCGCCGCCGGGCTCCGGTTCTGCGGCGCGCAAGGCTCGAGCATCCACAACGTGAAAGTCGACGCAACCGACGCGTTCGCCGGGTTCTGGGATATCCCGAGCCGGTCCTCCGCCGGCGCCGCGAACATCGAAGTCGAAGGCGGCCGCTACGGGCTGTACCTCGAGAGCGGGTGCAGTTCCACGATCGTCGGTGCCGTGCTGCGCAACCAGACGGTCGCCGCCCTGCACACAACACAGTTCTCGCCGCCCGCCATGGTCGGGTTCCATATCGAGAAGGAGAACGGGCCCGCGATCACGGTGCAGCGCGGCTACAACTCGGCCGGCGGCAGCATGAGCCTGGTGGACGGCACGATCGCGCTCGCGCACGGCGGGCCGGCCTTCGAGAATATGCTCGGCCGTAACTGGTACATGCGCAACGTCTACGTCACGGGTACCGACGAGCTCATCAAGCGGAAGTCCGGCACAATCACGGCCGAGGGCAGCTGGAAACGCATCGCCGAATACGCGTTCGCGGACAACAACGACTACGCGGACGGTCCGCCCTATGAAAAGGACGACACGCATTTCCAGGGTTTCACACTGATCGACGGCAAAGCGAGCCGCGACGAGTTCGTCCGTATCCAACGCAACGCGCCGGGGCCGCCCGTCGATCTCGTAAGCCGCCACCTCTGGGACAAGCTGCCGTCGTTCGAGGACCCGGACGCGGTCGTCCTGACCGAAGTCAGCGCCGCCGACGGCTCGGACGACGATGACGATGCCGACGCGATCCAGGCGGCCATCGACAAGCACGCAAAAGTCTTCGTGCCGAAAGGGTACTACCGCACGAGCCGGACGCTGACGCTCCGCGCGAACACAAAGCTGTTCGGGATCGGGCGCGTGCTCGCGCGTCTTTACCCGCACAAAAGCTGGCAACCGACCCGCGAAGCGCCGCTCGTCCAGACCGTCAACGACCGAAACGCGACGACGTTGCTCGCCAACATCAATCTCGGGTTCCGGTGGGAGGCTCTGCTTCCCGTCGACTGGTCGACCGCGCTGCACTGGCGGGCCGGCCGGCGCTCGATGGTCTTCGGCATTTCGTCCCGGCGCAAAGACCGCCCGAACAGGCAGGACCGGCGACCCCCGAAACCCAACGGGAACCGGGACTATCGCACAACCCCGCGCAGCATCTACAGGATTTCCGGACACGGCGGCGGGCGCTGGTACTTCTGGGGTATGGACTGGGGCGGCGTCAACGAGCACCCGGACTACCGGCATCTGCTCATCGAAGGCACGGGCGAGCCGCTCTGGTTCTACGGCTGTAACCTGGAGAAGGGGCGCGGCACGACACGGGCCGAGATGCGCAACGCGCGCAACGTCCGGGTCTTCAGCATCAAAACCGAGGCCTCGGAACCGATCTTCACCATCCGCGACTCGCAGAACGTCGCGATCTTCAGCAGCGGCGCCATGCGGCATCACTGCAATAGGAACCGCGGGTACTACCAGATCGTGGGATCGAGCAAGGATGTCCTGATCGCCAACATCAATCCGCAGAAAGTCGGCGGCGGGTCCGACTCCTACACCGTGCTCGAAGACGGCGTCCACGGCCGGCACCGCATCCCCTACCCCGGAATGGTTGTGCTCTACAAACGGGGCCAAATCGACGATGCGGCCATGTGTCTTGACCGGCTCGCCCGCCGGTAGCATAGAAAGGCGAAGAGCGCCGGAAAAGGATGCACAGGAGACCACAGATTGTAGGAACCGCAGCCCTTGCGCTTTGCGCCTACGCGGACCTCACAGCTGCTGAAGAAACGCCTGCCGAGACCCAGTACGAGCGGCCGGCCGGCGCCGTACTGTTCTTCTGGACACGCCATGGACAGACGGGCAGCCCGGACATCACGGACCTGGGCCGTACCCAGGCACGCCTGCTGGCCGGCCGGCTCCGCAAGATGGGCTTCAACGGCGTGGTCTACGCGTCGCCATACAAGCGCACCGTGGCAACGGCCGACGTGATCGCCGGCGAACTGGGCACGGTCGTCTACCTGGCCCCCGCCATCCAGGAAGTGCTCAAACATCCAGAGCACATGGCGAAACGCACGGGCCCGACGATCGAGGATTTCCGCCTGAAATACACGCACATCGCGCCCGACGCCACGCTGCCGATCCCCTGGTGGGCCACGCAAAAAGAAGACAGAGACATCGTGTTCGCGCGCGTCGCGCCGTTCCTGGACGAGCTGATCAAGACGGCGGATCGCGACGTGTTGCTGGTCGGCCATGCCGCAACCGTCGGCGCCATGAGCCGGTACTTCGGCAAGCGGGCCAAACGGGTCGGCCCGCGCGGCACGGGCGGGAACTGGAACTGCGCGTTCAATGCCGTGCAGATCGAACCGGCCGAGAAGACAATCCTCGCGCTCAACGACACCTCCCATCTCGCTTACGACCAGACCACGAAGAACAAGCTCACCAAAGCCGACTGGGAACGCAAACAGTTGGAAAAGTCCCAAGAATAGTCCCCCTTCCGACTTCTGCCTTCCGACTTCTCTACTGGTCAATGATTACTACTCACTCTTTTCTGTAAGGATACCCCGCCCTCCCGTCATGACCTTATAGAAGGGTGGCCCAGGGCTGCGGATAAGTGGAGCGCAGGTAGACGAGGAGGCGAAGATGAAACGGTCTTTTCTGCCCGGAAACCGTGCCCTTTCGACGATCCTGCTGTTCGGTTTGCTGCTCAGCCCCGCCCGGGCGACCGACTATTTCGTCGATCCCGCCAACGGCAGCGACAGCCGGTCCGGCCGAAGTCATTCGCAGGCATGGCGCAGCGACAGCAACTTCAACGGCAGCGACAAGCTCAGTACATCGGACCGCGTCTTCATCCTGTGCGGCACCACCATAAACCTGAAAACCAGCACCTACCACAACCGCACACTCTCCCTGCGCTGGGGTGGCCGGTCCAGCGCCTGGGCCAAACTCGGCGCCTACTCCCTGCAGAGCGGGAACGAGATCACCGACTACGAAACTGTGCGGGACGCCATCAAGAGCGGACAGCAGTCTTTTCCGCTCATCAAGGGCGGCTGGGAATCCGGCCAGAGCGATTTCGGCGAGCCGCTCGCTCAGATCTATGCCGACTACTTCGCCGTCGAGAACCTCAGATTCGAAGATGCGAGCGGTCAGGCCATACGCGTGGACAGCCGAAGCAACATCACGATCCGGCACACCTGGTCCGAATACTGCTACATGGTCGCCATCTCCGTGAAAGAGACGCCCGGCGGCGTGCTGACGATTGAGGACAACACGATCATCGAAGGCAACAACGAGGAGGACGGCTACGGCGACACCTACAACATCTACGTCTACAACAACCTGATCTGCAACATGAGCGCCGGCCTCATGATCAACAACGGCGGGGGCGGCGCGGACCTGGACAACATCCATTTCTACCACAACACCGTGGTCTCGTGCGGAACCGCGTTCGGAACCCGGTCCGACAACCTCAACTCGGACATGAACTGCACGGTCCGCAACAACATCTTCCAGACCTACGACGGCGGCGCGATGTTCGACAAGAACAGCAGCATCTCGCTCCCGTCCGGCTGGTCGTTCCGCGACAATCTCTGGTCCGGACCGGTCCCGAGCGAAGTCGAAGGGGCAGGCACAATCGAGGGCCAGGACGCCGAACTCGTGCGCAAGAGCGGATGGACCGGCATCACGGCCTGGCCCGACGTGCCCTCACCCGACGATTTCCGGCTCGCCGGCGCACACTCCCCCGCGTGCGCGGCCGGCACCGTCGTCTCAGCCTGCGACACCGACCATTTCGGGACACGCCGCGGCGCCGCCGGCGACGCTTGCGATCTCGGCGCGATCGAACTGGCCGGTATCGAACTCCAAGTCTCCTCGGGCAGCGACGACGCCGAGGAACGGACCGACACCGGCGCTGTCTCGCTGACCAGTCAAGACCTCGAGCTGGTCCGCGATGCCGCGAACCAGATCGTCGGGGTCCGCTTCACGAACGTCGAGATCCCGCGCGCCGGCGTGATCAAGGACGCGTGTCTCGAGTTCGTCACGGACGAAGCCAATGACGAACCGACCACGCTGCTGATCGAGGGCGAGGCGGCCGACGATGCCGCGCCGTTCGTGGCGAACGCCGGAAACCTGCATGCACGTGCGCGGACCGCGGCGAATACGAGCTGGACGCCCTACGGCTGGAGCACGATCGGCAAGCCCCGCCAGACTCCGGATATCTCCGCGGTTATCCAGGAGATCGTCGACCGGCCCGGCTGGCAGAGCGGCAATGCGCTCGTGTTCCTGATCAGCGGGACCGGCAAGCGGGTCGTGACCTCCTACGACGGCGATCCCGACGATGCGCCGCGACTGCTGCTCGACACCACCTTCTACTACACGCTCAAGGCGACCCGGACCTGGACCGAATCCGACCCGTCGAACATCGCTGGAGCCACCACGCCGAACGGCGTCGCACAAGGCACACTCTGGAAATACCGCAAAGGGACGGCCGAAGCATCCACGCCGGCGACAGCATGGCGGACCCTCCAGTTCGACGATTCCGCGTGGGCCGAAGGACCCGCCCCTTTCGGATACGGCGACGTGCCGTACGGGACCGAATTCCCGGACATGCGCGGGAACTACACCTGCCTGTTCCTGCGCCGCACGTTCGAGGTCGAGAACCCCGCCGCTGTCTCTGGGCTGCACCTCGACCTGCTCTACGACGACGGGTTCATCGTGTGGCTGAACGGCCAGGAAGTCGCCCGCCACAACATGTCCGGCGCGCCCGGCACATTCAACCCCTGCAGCGATGTTGCGGACGGCGGCGTCGCCGACGGCACGAACCTGCACCTCGAACTCGCGGACGCCGCGGCCCCGCCGCTGCGGAGCGGGCCGAACGTGCTGGCCGTCCAGGTCTTCAATCGACATCTCTCCGACAGCTCCGACCTCACGCTCGGCGCGGCCGTGTCATTGGTCATCGGTCACTGGTCTTCGGCGGAAGACGCCGACCAGGACGGAATGCCGGACGCTTGGGAGGAAGCCTACCTGTCCGAACTGTCCGACCAGTCCGAGCTGTCCGATCCCGACAACGACGGGCTGTGCAACCTGGAAGAATACATCGCGGGGACGGATCCCCGCGATGAAACAGGAAACTGGAAACTGGAAACTCGGCTCAGCAACGGGCAAGTCGAAGTCTCGTTCGGCACTGTGCCTGCGAGCGGGCCGGGCTATGAAAGCAGGACCCGACGCTATTCCCTGCAGCAGCGCACCGCGGACAGCGCGCACTGGAGGACGGTGCAGGGCTACGAGAACATCGTAGGCGCGGGGCAGACCGTCACCTATCTCCCGCCCCCCCACGCAGAGGCCACCGTCTACCGCGCTCGCGTGTGGCTGGAGTAGTCCCAGGACTGATCCCTCAACACGCGCTTTCCGGGCATAGCCGTTTAACTTGGCCGGCTAACCCGAACCGTACGGTGGCGGCCGTTCGGCATAGAGCTTCGTGCAAGAGTACGTGTACGAGTACGATCGAGAACGCAGATTGACAGCATGATGGGAGCCCGGCACGCACCGCTCCGGCCGTACTCGTTCACGTACTCTTACACGACCAGTGAGATGCTCGCCTTGAGGCCAGGAACGTTGACTTCCGGGCACTGCGGCATAGTGTATTGTGACGGGGACGCGTGTGTCTCCGCGCGGCCGTATCGGCAGGAAGGTGGTAGATAGAAGGCATGATCGACGGAACGACGGTGACACAGTGGACGGTGACGGAGTTGAGTTTTGAGGCGAGCGAACAGCACGCATGGAACGAGTTCCCGCTCCAGGTCACATTCCGGAACGGCGACACGGAACTCGTGCTGGACGGCTATTGGGACGGCGGCAACACCTGGCGCGTACGGTTCGCGCCGACACTGCCCGGCCGCTGGGACTGGCAGGCGTCGGAGGGTGATCCGGGCAACGGCCGGTCCGGGCATTTGGCCAGTGAAACACCAAGCGCGCCGCAGATCGCAAGCAACCCGAACTATCGGGGCCATATCCGCGTGAACCGGAACGGCAACCGGCCGAACCGCCACTACGAGTATGCCGACGGCACGCCGTTCTTCTGGATCGGCGATACGAACTGGCCGATCAACACCGTGCGTTGCGGGCTGAACCCGATGCGCGCGGACCAGACGCAAGGCCCGTTCTACGAATATGTCGCGAAACGCAAAGCGCAAGGGTTCACGGTCATCCAGGTCAGTTTCTGGCGCTCCTACAAAAAAGGCCCGCAATGCAACGAAGCAGGCTATCCGTTCCCCAACAACACCTACGCGGACGGCGTGCCCCAGGACAACGGCGACTTCTCGGTCTTGAACCGCGACTATTTCGACGGACTCGACACGCGCATGGCGCACCTGTGGGAGCAGGGCTTCGTGGTGGCCGGCCCGCCGAACTGGATCGGGACGCATGTCCGGATCTCGTTCGAGGATGCCGTAAACCTGCACCGCTACCTGCTGGCCCGGTACGGCGCCTACAACGTGAGCTGGGCGCTGTCGGGCGAGTTCGGGCGCGTGTTCGAGGATGCGGAAACCGGCGAAGGCTGGTGGTCCCTCGCGCCGTTCCAGGAGCTGGGCCGCTCGGTCGCCGAGTTCAACCCGTACGGACATCCGCTCAGCATCCATCCGGGCGGCAGGCTCCTGGATGCCGGCCCCGACTCGAAATGGCGACAACGCTCGTCCAGCATCGAGATGCATGATGAGACGTGGCTGGACAACAACTGGATACAGATAGGCACGGGCCAATGCGGGACCAGCGTGGCCAGCGACTATGCGCTTGACCCGACGAAGCCGGTGCTGCTGGCGGAGACGAACTACGAGGGCGCCTCGCCGCACGGAGCGAAGTTCAGGGACTCCAACACGATCGATGCGGATATCGTGCGGCACAGCGCATGGGCCGCGTTTATGAACGGGGCCGCCGGCTACACGTACGGCTCACACGGCACGACGCGACCGGCGACACGCGGCGCCTGGACGACAGCGTGCCGGCGTGGTGGACCGCGCTCGATCGGGAGGGCGCGCGCCAGATGATCGTACTGAAAGACTTCTTCACGGCGCTGGACTGGCCAAGCCTCGAGCCCCGCGCAGACCGGCTTGAAGTCTCCGGCAAAGCGGAGGAACGCGAGCGAATCTGTCCGGCCCCTGCCTGTCTGGCCGGCGACGAGCTGGCGGTTGTCTATGTACCGGCCGGCAACGCGGCGGTGCCGATCGCGATCGCCGGCCTCCAGGCGGGTGCCGCGCACAAAACCCGGTGGTTCGATCCGAGGTCCGGCGATTGGACGGACATCGAAACACGTGTCACGCCGACCGACGACGGCACATGGCAGCTGCCCGAACGCCCGGACAACAACGACTGGGTTCTGCTTGTCCAGGGAGCCTAATCCGCAGATTGCACAAGACCCGTTCTTCCTGCTAAAATCCCGGTCGCTCACAGCAATCGTGCGGGGGCGAGGGACCGGATGCCGAGAGACACAAGAGATCGGGACGCCATGCTGGCTGCGGCGATGAAGCTGAGGCCGGTGCTCGTGGCGCATATCGCGGCGGTCGTGAGCGACTTCGCCGTGGCCGAGGACATCCTACAGGAAGTGATCGTCGAGATTTCGAACCGCTGGCAGGAATACAATCCGTCAGGTCCGTTGCGCGTGTGGTGCCTGGATATCGCGCGGCAACAGGCACTGGCATGGATCCAGACCCAGCGCGGCGCGAGGCCGGTCCTTGACACGGAGGCACTGGCGGCACTGGCGACGGATCCGACCTGGCACAACACTCCCGGCCCCGGCATGTTGCCGCCGGACGCGCTTCGCGACTGTGTCGGGCGCCTGACCCACGAAGCGCGGGTGATACTGGAACTGAGCTACGGGCAAGGACAGAGCTGCAAACAGATTGCGGAAGACTGCGAGCGTACGATCGAAAGCATCTACGTGGCCCTGACGCGGATCCGCGACCACGTGCGCAAATGCGTCATGCGCGCTCAGGGCATGGAGTCGATCTGATGGCACATCCCGACATAACAGGCGCCCGCATCGCGCTGCTGCTGAGCAAACAGTTCGACGGCACGTTGTCCGATGCGGAACGCCGGGATCTGTCGGACCTGATACGGGACAGCACGGACGCACGGCGCCACTACGTTGAGGGGCTGGGCATGATCGTTCAGCTTCGCGAATACGCGCGGCACAAGTCCGCGATCCGTGTGTTGCACACGGAACTGCCCGCGACGCCCGTCTCGACGCACGGGCCGCGTCGCGTGCGTGTCTCGCGGCGGCCGCGCAAGGGCAAGGACGGGGAACGCCGCCAGGATTAAGGCTTTGCCGGTGCGCGGGATGCGGCTCGGCAGGGGCCTCGCCCTCCAGGCGCGTGGGTCAAGGGGAATTGGAGGGCGAGGCTCCTGCCGAGCCGCCCCTTATCCCTGCGCCTTTCCAAGACTGGCCCGGCTCCCCTTCGCCTCGGGGAACTTCTGCCGTGCTTCCTCGATAGCGGGCACGAGATCGGCGAGGCCGAGTTCTTCGAGCTTCTCGGCGGTCGGCCAGCCGAAATCGGGATCCCAACCGCGCGCGGCGTAGTACTCGTCCATCAGCCGCAGGAACCCTGCCCGGTCGACACTGGTCCCGTCCGTCTTGCAGGGCAGCGCGAAGTGCGGGGCGAGCGTCTCTTCGAGCGCGCGGCCCCGGCCGCTCCGCGCGAGAATCGCGCGTTCGACCGTGAACGCGCGTTCGGCCATGCGTTCCATCTCCGACAACGGCATATCGACACCGGTCACCGCGGCGAACAGGCGCGGGCCCGCCTCGAGATCGCCGGTGATATCGTCGGTCGTCTGCCAGTCCTCCCTGTCGCGGATCGGCCGCATCAGTTGCGGGAACCCGAAATCGCAGAGCGGCATGCAATCGATGATCATGTGCTGGTTCTGGCTCCACACGGTAACCGGCGCCTTGCGCTCGAGGCTCGGCTGGAAGGCGTCGGGATCGCCCCAGACGTTCTCGCCCATCCGCCGGAACAGCCGGAGCGTCTTCTCGCGGTCGCGTCGCAACAGGGTCTCGAGCATCAGCGAGCTCTGGTGCGCGCCGATCGCCGGCTCGCGCGTCTCGCTGATATGCATCATCGCGGAGATCACCCAGAACGGGAGCGGTTCGTGGTCGAAAATCCGGCCCTCGCGGTGCGCGGGGAACCCGAAACTGAACTCTATCTCGCGCCCGAGCCGGACCAGTTCGTCCGGCAGCTCGTCTTCCAGCACGTCCATTGCACGGCGCAGACCATCGGCGAAGATCGCGCCCAACCCCTGCCGCGTGGCGAGCCCGTGCACGAACGGCTCGAACCACTCGTACTTGTCCGGCTCGATGCGCGCGCCCCGGATCTCCTCGACGCCGAGCTCCTTGCACCGCACCAGATAGGGCTGCAGGTTGATGCGCAGCCACATGTCCATGCCGAGCGTGTTGCTCAGCTCGTGCAGGTGTGCGTCCTGGTCGGGCTCGAAATTGACGCCGGGCGGCACCCGTATTCCGCCGCCCTCATAGAGCGTATATGCCATCCCCTTCGGGTTGCGGAGCACGGGTGCGACACACCAGCCCGGCAGCCGGCGGCCACCCGGTCCTTCTACATAGACGCCGGTCCAGCACTTGAACGTGCAGGCCTGCGAACAGATCGGATGCCGTCTCGTCGGAGCGCCCGGCTTGCGCCCGACATCGGCAAATTGCGGCGCCGGCTGGTAGCGATGCGAGGTCGCCTCGCGCAGTAAACCGGGGGGATCCGCCACGGACACGCCGCCTGTCCCGCGCACGGCGATCGCCTTGAGATTCTTGCTGCCCCAGACCGCGCCGAACCCGCTGCGGCCGGCCGCATTCTCCTCGGAGTGCTGGACGGTCGCGAACCGGACCAGGTTCTCGCCGGCCGGCCCGATCGCGAGAATCTGTGCGCGTGCGCCCAGCTTGGCCTTGATCGCCAGTTGCGTCTCTCGCGTGTCCTTGCCCCAAAGTTCGCGCGCGTCGACGAGCGTGGCGCCACTACCCCGAATCTCGAGGCATACGGGGGCTGCCGACTTGCCGTGAACGACGATCCCGTCGTAGCCCGCATACTTGAGCTCGGGCCCGAACCAGCCGCCCAACGTGGAATGTGTGTACCACGGGATCGGATAGGTGCGCGGCGATACGCTCGCCATCACGGTCCGGCCGGAGCTGGGCGCGAGTGTGCCGGTCAGCGGGCCGGTCATCACAAGAACCCGATTCTCCGGGTCGTACGCGTCGGTGCCGGCCGGGATCTCGTCCCACGCAATCCGGGCCGCGATCCCACGGCCGCCCATGTACTCGCGGGCGTACGGCATCGTGTCCCGCTCCGATGTCGCGCCCGACGTCAGGTCAACGTTCAGTATCTTTCCTGTCCAGCCGTTCGGCATTCCCGTCTCCCTACAATGCCCCTAGTCGCTCCCACCCTTAGTCGGCTCTGCGAGGGCCTATCGCACCAGGATCGACTAAGGAGTCACTACATATCTGCCGGAGTAGCAAGCGCCTCCGCGCCCTCCATCACGATCGCCTCAACCGGGCAGACTTCGACGCAGACGGGTCCCTCGGCGCGGCCCGCGCAAAGATCGCATTTGAGGTATCGTTTCTCTGGATTCTCGCTCAGGACAATCGCGTCGTACGGGCACGCCTTGGCACAGGCCCCGCATTTGACGCACTTCTCCTCGTCGAGAATCACAACCCCGCGCTCGTCCTGCCGCATCGCCTCGACCGGGCATGCGGACAGGCAAGCGGGCTCGTCACAATGCCTGCAAATCCGAACGTCGAACGTGTATCTTTCCATATCCTTCGATACCGTCAACCGCGCCAGGCCCAAGTTGCACTGCCCCTCGTGATGCAGCGAGCAAGCCAGCACGCAGGCTTGGCAGTCCCGGCACCGGTCGTTGTGTGCTTCCAGTCTCTTCTTAACCGTCATCACGTCTGCTGCCCTCCCGTTCCACCCCCCGGCGTACAGCTCTTCGTCGCCATGGCCAGGAATATTCTTTCAATCTTCAACAAGATAATGCAAGAGTCACATCAAGAAAACACGGCTTTTCAGTAGCAAATTGTGGTCAAATGGCTCACCAACCGCACAGGCCCGACTCATGCGGGTACGCGCCGCGATGTTGAATTGCGGTGCGTGCGGCATAGTATATAATGGAAACACGGAGCACGACCATGCGGACAGACGTTGACAAGACGGTTAAAGCGGTGCTCAACGGCGATGTCGAGGCCTTTGCCGAGCTCGTCAGGCGCTACCAGCAGGACGTATGGCGCGTTGTTGCGGCGATGCTCTACGACAAGAAGCGCACCGAAGACCTTGTTCAGCAGGCCTTCGTCAATGCCTACACGCACCTCCAACAGTACGGGATCGGCCGTGATTTCCTGCTCTGGCTCAAGTCGATCGCGCGCAACGTAGTCCGGCAGGAGCTGCGCCGCAGCTCGCGTGAAGACAACAAGCTCAGGACCTATCACGCGGAACTGACCGTACAGATGGCGGACGACACCAAGGCCACGGACCGACGCGCGGCCATGTCGGAGGCGCTGCAACGCTGCCGAGAGCAGCTTCCGGCGAATGCGAAACAGGCGCTCGAGCTGCGCTACGACGAGGCGGCCGACTTCAGCGAGATCTCGGAGCGACTCGGCCGGACGCTTGCGGCGACCCGCCAATTTCTTTCGCGCGTACGCGTGACGCTCCGGATGTGTATCGAGAAAGAGCTGGTGCAGGCATGAACCGCGTCGAAGAACTGACGTTGAAGCTGGCCGACGAGGCGATCGACGAGACGGAGCTGACAGAACTGCGCCAGCTCGTCGTGGCCGACGACGATGCGCGGCGCCGCCACGTTCAGGTTCTGGAGATCGAGGCGGCGCTGCGCGGCGGCTACGCGGGGGTCGACGTAACGGATGCGGTGATGGGCGCGATCAAGCAGCGCGTGGAGGAGCGAATCGAAGAAGGCGTCATGAAAAGCGTGCGGCGCCTGGCCCCGACCCAGGTCTGGGGCACACGCGCAGGCGGACGCAAGCCGTCGTTCCTGCCGCTCATCAAGCAGCGCCGGACCTGGACCGTCACGGCGCTTGCCGCCTGCGCGCTCCTGGGGCTGGGCCTGCTGATCCGGTTCCAGTTCCAGCACCTCACGCCGCAGGCCACGGGCCAGAGCGCCGATATTCGGATCCAGGGCATCCAACGCGGGGTACGAGTCGGCCGCGGCGACCTGCAGATTCCCGTGTTTGAAGGCCGCGCCCTGCAGGCCGGCGAAACGGTCGCTACGCTGGAGGAGACGAGCCGGGCAACGATCGTGTACAAAGACGGTTCGCAGCTCGAGCTGGCCGGGATCGCGGAAGTGATGATCGAGCCTGAGAGCATTGGCTCGTTCCTGTCCGGCCGCGGGCGGTCGGTGCTGATCCAGCGCGGCGTGAGCGAGATCTACGTGAGCCCGCAGGGCGTCTCGGCCAAGATGGCGGTGCTGACGCCACACGCGATGCTCGAAGTCGTGGGGACCCGGTTCAAGGTCGCCGTGGAGCAGCGACTCACACGCGTCGATGTGCGGGAAGGCCGAGTCCGGGCCACCAGTCGGGCAACATCGGAGACCGTGTCGCTCGAGCCGGGCCGCGCGGGTCTGTTCGACACGCGCATACGTCTACTCGGCGGCATGCCTGCCGATCGCTCGGGCGGCGGCCGAATCCGGGATGGCTTGCTCGTGCTCTATACCTTCACCGAGGGCAGCGGCCGACGGATCCACGACGTCTCGAAGACGGAACCGCCGGTGCACTTGAAGCTGCTCGGCGATGACTTCGCATGGCGCGAGGGTGGCGGGCTGATCTTCCCGAATCCGAGCCATCGGACGATCGCAACGTCCGTCACACCGCGCGCAAAGCTGTACGGACCATGCGTCGAGAGCGGAGAACTCACGATCGAGGCCTGGATCGAAACCGCGTCCGTACGACAGCCGGGCCCGCCCCGGATCTTCGTGTATGACGACCCGCGCGGCGAAGACGCCAACGCCTGCAACTGGGCGGTTGCCCAGGCGAACTGGGAGAATTTCGGGCCCGGCCGGATCAGCTTTCGTCTGCAAACGGCACATCCCCGGCTCACCCAGCTCAATACCGAAACACGCCCCATCCAAAAGCCGCATAGCCGCTACCACCTCGTCTGCACCTTCTCGCCCGGTGCCGGCCGTGCGATCTACGTCAACGGCGTCATCGTCGGGACCGAGCTTGAGTTCGTCGACTTCCGACACAGCGAACTGCAGAATACGTGGAAGCCGGACCATATCCTGAGCATCGGGAACCGGACCCGCTCGCTCGACCGGCCCTGGCAGGGCACCATCTTCCTGGCCGCCGTCTACAGCCACGCGCTCGACATCGACGAAATCCGCCGTAACTACGAGGCCGGCCTGCCCAAGATGCCCGTGAAGCAGGCCGCCGCCGAAGCCGCTCAACCTGCGCCGTAGCGCTGAGCATACCCCGCCCCGCCAGCGCCCGGGTATCCCCCTCCGTCCGTGTGAGGCCGTGTCGGCACCCGGACACCAACGCGGCACCCGTTGAATCTTGGCCGCACCGGCATAGTGTTCCATGGAGGCAGGGCACAGCGCGTGTCCGCCGGCTGAATCCAAGCGAACAGGAGGGACCCGATGAAACAAACACACGCCAGGCGGGTTTCGCAGCCACGACATGCTCTGCAGAACGCCACTCGTCGGACGCGCGCGTGGACGGTCTGTGTCTTGCTTGGCTCCGCGCTCTGCGCTCAGGCGCAAGACACCGTGTACCTGAGCGATCTGGACTGGATCAGCGTGGACCGTGTCTCGTACGGGCCGGTCCGGGACATGACGATCGAAGACCTGCATGAAAAACCGCCGGTCGACGCCATGGGGTTTCCCGACGATCCGAGCGATCCGGCCTGGAAAAAGATCTCGTTTGCTGGCACCGAGTACGACAGAGGTCTGGTTTGGTTCCCGGAATGGTGCGCCAGCCCGACGGATCCCAACCGCTATGCGTCGGTGACGTATCGACTGGGCGGCCAGTACGCGCGTTTCACGGCGCAGGTACGCATGGACGATTTCGACTATACCCACACCAAGCGGAGTGGTTGGCAAAACCAGATCGACTACGAATGGGGCATCGTGAACCAGGCGAGCGGCAAATTCCTGCGCGGGCCGCCGGCCAGCAGTCCGTTCTCCGCCACCTGTCCCTGTGTCGGCGACGGGGGCGGCTCGGAGCAGAACGATCCGCCGGAGCCGCCGAGCAAGGCCTGCGCGAGCGGGTGGCGTGATGCCGGCTGTGACGGGCAGAGCGCGTATGTGACGGGCGATAACCCGCCCGTGGACCGGCCGACCGAAATGCGCATGCGGATCGGGGCCGGCGGCCGGCTCCGGATCTACGCGAACGGCAACAGCACACCGATCTACACGTCGCCCGAATTCTACGGGCGCGGGAGCCCGGTCTCCGTGGATCTCGACACCACGGGCATCGATACGCTGCGGTTCGAGCTGGATACGCGGCATACCGAGCAGCTGGACGCACCGTATCGCAAAGGCTACGACCAGCCCGCGCAGACCGTCTATTGCCGGTACTTCGACATGATCGCGCTGGCGGACGCCAAACTGTACCGTGCCGGCGGGCCCGCGCCGACGACACCGGCCGCACCGTCGGGGCTCACGGCCGAAGCCGGTTCGGCGACTCGGATAGACCTGAACTGGCAAGACAACTCCGAGAACGAACAGAGTTTCAAGATCGACCGGCGCCAAAGCGGCACGACTCCCTGGATCAGGATCGCAACCTTGGGCCCTGACGTGGCCGGACATAACGACAGCGGACTGCCGGCCGGCACGAAGTTCTACTACAAGGTCAAGGCCTGGAACACAGCGGGCAACTCGGCATACTCCCTGCCCGCCTACGCCACCACGCAGGCGGACACCGCCCCCGCGATCGGCGTCAGCACGACCGCGATCGCCGTCAGCTGCGAACAAGGCGCGGACGCACCGGACGCCTCGTTCCAGGTCTGGAACGCAGGGACCGGCACGCTCGATTACCAGCTCGTCGAAACCTCGAGCAAGCTCAGCATCGCGCCAACCACCGGGTCCTCGACCGGCAGCGCGGACAAGAACACGCACACCATCAGCTTCGCGACCGCGAGCATGGCGGTCGGCACGCACACGCGCATGTTCACGGTCGAAGACAACGGGTCGGGCGCCGTGAACGGACCGATCACGGTCGACATCACGATCACCGTGACCGCGCCGACCGTAACCGACGTGCCCGTCGCGAAAGGCGCAACATGGTCCTACCACGAAGGCACCGCCGAAGCGGCCAGCCCGGCAGGCGCATGGCGCAGGCTCCAGTTCGATGATGCGGGCTGGGAAGCCGGCCCCGCCCCGTTCGGCTACGGCGACGGGCCGTACGGAACGCAGGTCACCATGCGAAACCTGTACACCAGCCTGTTCCTGCGCAGGACTTTCACGGTAGAGAATCCCGCACGCGTGAGCGCGCTCAACCTGTGGGCGCTCTACGACGACGGGTTCGTCGTCTGGATCAACGGCAAGGAGGCCGCCCGCCACAATGTCGATGGGGCGCCCGACAGCACACCACCGTTCGACAGCGTCGCAACCAACGCCGTGGGCGACGGGACCGAATGGACCAGGACCTTCACCGGCGCGGACCTGCCGGTGCTGGCCGGCACCAACCTGCTTGCCATTCACGTCTTCAATGCCGGCCTGAGCAGCAGCGACCTCACGTTCGATGCGGAGCTCACCGTCGAATATGCCGCACCGGCCGGCCCCGACACCGACGACGACGGCATGCCCGACGACTGGGAGCAAGCCTACCTCGCGGATTTGACGGATCCGACGGATCGGACGGATCGAGCGGATCCGGATGGCGACGGGCTCTCGAACATCGAGGAGTGGATTGCCGGGACCGACCCAGATGATGAAACTGCATACTTGAAACTTGAAACTCGACTCGAGCAAGGGCAGATCGTCGTCTCGTTCCAGGCGGTCCCCGCAGCGGGCAGTGGCTACGACGGGCTGACCCGACACTACGGACTGCAGAAACGGGCCGACCCCGTGCACGATGCATGGACGGACGTCGCCGGCTATGCCGATCTCGCGGCAACCGCCGAGCAGACCGTCGTCTGCGCCGTGCCCGATCCTGATGCGCACGCACAGTTCCGCGCACGCGTCTGGCTCGAGTGAAGGCGGGCCCGTCCGTGTCGGTCCGTGTCAGTCCGTGCCTGTCACGACATAGCCCCGAGCGCCCCCACTCCCAAGAGAGGTCGGGGCCTCGAGACGAAGGCGGGTCGGTCCGTGTTTTGGCGTGCCCCCAACAGATGGCACTTTTCCCGCGTTGAATCCGCCGCTGCCCGGCATAGTGCTCTTTGGAAGGCACAAACGGGATTGCGGTATTCGGAGAGCACGTTCAATGAAACACACACGCGACCACACGAACCACCCCCATCGCGGCTACCACATCTTGTATTACGGCCTGGTACTGACGGGGTTGTGTGTGTCTGCGGCGGCGCAGACGTACACGACACTGATCCCGGCGGGCGCAACGTGGAACTACCGGAAAGGCACGGCGGAGGCGTCGGATCCGCGCACAGCGTGGCGCGAAGTCGACTTTAACGACGGCGGCTGGTCCGCGGGCGCGGCGCCGATCGGGTACGGCTCGGGCACGAACGAGGTCTGTTCGACCGTGTTGTCGGACATGCAGGGCAACTACACATGCTTCTTCCTGCGCAAGACCTTCGCGATCTCGAGCGTGGACGAAGACACGCGTCTTCGGATCCGCGCGGACTACGACGACGGGTTCATCGTGTGGATCAACGGGGAGCGTGTGCTGGACAAAGCGGAACCGGACGGCACGCCGTTGCACGATTCGACGGCGTCGGAAGGCCACGAGTCGGGCGTGTTTGAGGAATACGTGATTGGCGAGGATCCGGACGAGTACGTGGACGTAGGCGAACCGAACGTGGTGGCGGTGCAGGTCTTCAACGCGGATCCGGGCAGCAGCGACTGCAAGTTCGACATGGAGCTGACCGTCTTTCAGCGGGTAGCGGACACGCGGTTCAGCCACGACCGCGGGTTCTACGACGCGCCGTTCGTGTGCACGATCACGAGCGATACGACCGGCGCGACGATCACGTACACCTTGAACGGGAGCGACCCGAAGAGGGCGAGCGACACAGTGACGGCAACGGCGCCGGCGCTGGTCACAATCGACCCGGCCGGCGGCAGCCATCGCCTGGTCAACGGCGCGAAAGCGCCCGGTGTGGTGCTGCGCGCCTATGCGCACAAGAGCGACTATCGGCCGACCGACACGGACACGCAGACGTACATCTTTCCGAGCAACGTCCCGCAGCAGCCGAACCTGATGGTGGGCGAGGACTGGGGCGGCGGCGAGACGATCTATCCGGGCCAGCAGGAAGCGGGCAAGAACACGGAGATGGACCCGACGATCGTGAGCCGCTACGGCGCGACGCAGGTCCGCAACGCATTGCTGACACTGCCGACCCTTTCGATCGTCGCGGATTATGACGACATATTCGGGAATGCTGACGGGATCTATCACTGGCCGAACTCGGAAGAGCGCGGCGATCTGTGGGAGCGCACGGCCTCGGTGGAACTGATCTATCCGGACGGCTACAAGGGCGAAAGTTTCGACGGGTTCCAGGAAGACTGCGGGCTGCGCATTCAGGGCGGCGGCAGCCGGATGGAACACCAGCCGAAGCGTTCGTTCAGTCTTCGGTTCCGCGGCATCTACGGCGCGACCAAGCTGCGCTACCCGTTCTTCGAGGACGCGCCGAACAACAAGGGCACGGCGGTCGAGAAGTTCGACGTGATCACGGTACGCGCCGGCAACAACCGCGGCTGGAACAGCCGGCAACCCGACAAGCGCGCCCCGACCCTGTACGTGCGCGACCAATGGGTGCGCGACTCGCAGTACGCCTGTGCCGACGTCGGCAACCACGGCACGTTCATGCATCTGTACGTGAACGGCATGTACTGGGGCATGTACAACCCGAGCGAGCGCGCCGACGATTCGTTCCGGGCCGAGTACTTCGGCGGCGAGAAGGAGGACCATTTCGCGCTGAACCAGGGCGGCTCCTACGTCGACCTCGCGATGTACCCGACGGCGGACGACCGTTGGAACCACATGCGCACCTACGCGGCGAACAACAACCTGGCAATCTCGTCGAACTACGACCATATCAAGGAGTACCTCGATATCGAGAAGTTCTGCGACTATATCATCGTGCAGAACTTCGCGGGGGTCGGGGACTGGCCCGGCAACAACTGGACGGCGGGCAACCAGAACGTTCCGCCCGGACCCGTCTCCTACTTCTGCTGGGACGGCGAGGACTGCTTCGACTTCATCGACGGGCGCTGTCATGACGGCGCGTGGATCAACCCCGGCCTGCTCGGCGGCGGCGGCAACATCGGGCCGCTCTGGCGCAAGCTGATCGCGAATATGGACTTCCGCATGAGCTACGCGGACCGCATCTACAAGCACTGCAGGAACGACGGTGTTCTCACAGAGCCCGCGTCGCGGGAGCGGTTCGCGAACCTGTTCAACCACGTGAAAGGCGCGATGGTCGCCGAGTCCGCGCGCTGGGGCGACTGCAAGAACGACGGGACCACGTACAATCCGGCGGATCACTGGTACCCGGAAACGAACCGGGTGCTGAACATGCTGCCCCCGAACTGCGACGAGATGATCAACGTATACCGCGCGTATCCTGGCCAGAAGATGTATACGGACATCAATCCCCCGGAGTTCGCCCCTCAGCCGGGCGCGATCGGGGCGGGCTTTGCACTGACCCTGACGAACCCGAACGGGACGGTCGGCACGCTGGTCTACAAGACGGACGGTTCAGACCCGCGCACATGGGACAGTACCGGCAACAAGGCGAGCGGCGCGCTCGACTACTCGAGCCCGATCCCGATGAGCAAGACCACGTATGTCGCCGCGCGCGTACGCAAGACGAACGGGACCTGGAGCCCGGTGCATGAGGCCACGTTCAACTACACGGCGCATTATCCGACGATCCGAATCTCGGAGATCCATTACAATCCACTGGGCGGCAGCGACTTCGAGTTCATCGAGATCCGCAACACGAGCAGCTCCCCACGCGGGCTCTCGGAAATGACATTCAGCAAGGGGATCCGCTACACGTTCGCGCCGGGCGCCGAGCTGGCCGCAAACCAGATCATCGTGCTGGCGCGCAACGCCGCAGCCTTCGAACAGCGTTACGGGTTCGCGCCGTTCGCGCAGTATGCCGGCGGGCTCGACAACGGTGGCGAACGCGTGCGGCTGGTCGACACCGACGGCACGACCGTCTCGGAGATCAAGTACAACGACAAGGACCCGTGGCCGGAAGAGACCGACGGCGACGGGTTCTCGCTGGTCTACACGGGCACCGACGGGATCGACCAGGACGGCCCCGAGCTCTGGCGCGCGAGCAACCTGATCGGCGGCTCGCCCGGCTACGACGAAGGCCCGGCCTACCGCGTCGTGATCAACGAGGCGCTGACCCACACCGACCTGCCGCAGGTCGATGCGATCGAGCTCCACAACGTGGGCGATACCGCCGTGAGCATCGGGGGCTGGTGGCTGAGCGACAGCGACAACGATTTGTTCAAGTACCAGCTTCCGAGCTACTCGCTCGGCGCAGGCGCCTACACGACGTACGACGAAAGCGATTTCGGCGCGGCGTTCCTGTTGAGTTCGCATGGGGATGAGATCTACCTCACGCACTGGGACGCGAGCTCGAACCTGCTCTACTATGCCGAGGCCCGGTTCGGCGGCGCGGAGAACGGGCGCGCGTTCGGCCGGCATGTCACAAGCGACGGCGACGAGGAGTTCGTGGCGCAGAGCGTGCCGGACACGCTGGGCGGCGCCAATGCCTACCCGCTGGTCGGCCCGGTCGTGATCAACGAGCTGATGTATCATCCGCCGGACGGCGGCGACGAGTACATCGAATTGAAGAACATCTCGGATGCCGCGGTGCCGCTGTACAACGGTACCAACACCTGGCGGCTGGACGGCGCCGTCGAATACAGCTTCCCGCAGGGCGTAACGCTGGATCCGGGCGCGCTCATCCTGGTGGTCGCCTCGAACAGCACGGCCGGATTCCGCGCCAAGTACGGGGTGCCGGCGGGCATCGACATCTATGCGCCGTACACCGGCGCACTGAACAACGGCGGCGAGAGCGTCAAGCTCTGGCGGCCGGACACGCCGGACACGAACGGCGTACCCTGGATCCTGGTGGACCGCGTCAAGTACAACGACAACAGTCCGTGGCCGGAGAGCCCGGACGGCGACGGCCCGTCCCTGGAGCGAATCGCGCCGACGCTCTACGGCAACGACCCGGCGAACTGGGCGGCGAGCGGACCGAGCAACGGCACACCGGGCGAGGCGAACTCCGGCGTGCTCGTCGCCAAGACCGCCGGCTGGCGCTACCACGACAAGGGCGAGGATCTCGGGACAGGCTGGCGCGCGCCGGACTACGACGACCGCGCGTGGGACGACGGGAACGCGCCGCTGGGCTATCCGGACACGAATCCGGAGATCGACACCGAAACAGACTGGGGCGACGACCCGAGCGGGAAATACACGACCACCTACTTCCGTACTGCCTTCACGCTCGACGACGCCCCTTCCACTTTGAGCAGCCTGACCCTGCGCATCAAGTACGACGACGGGTACGTGGCCTGGCTGAACGGCACGGCCGTGGCGTGGGCGGGCCTGACCCCGAGCACGGTCACACACCAGACGCACGCGTCGACGACCGGGTCCGGCGGCAGCTACGAGACCGTCGACATCACCGCGCACAAGACCGCGCTCGTCTACGGGCCGGGCCAGCTCAACGTGCTGGCCGTCGAAGTGCACCAGACGGGCCCAGGCAGCAGCGACATCTTCATGGATCTCGATTTGAGCTGCCAACGCAGCTTGCCGGCAGAACCGCTGATCGCCGTGAGCAGCAGCAGCATCTCGGTCAGTTGCGAACAGGGCCAGGACGCGGCCGACGCCACGTTCCAGGTCTGGAACAGCGGGTCCGACACGCTCGCGTATGACGTTGTCGAAAGTTCCAGCCTGTTCAGTGTCCTGCCCACGGGCGGCAGCTCGACCGGCACGGCCCAGAAACAGACGCACACCGTTTCATTCTCAACCGCGGGGCTCACGCCCGGCACGTACGACCGCACGATCAGCGTCGAGGACAACGGGTCCGGCGCCGGCAACGGACCGGTAACGATCGACGTGCACATCGAAGTGACGGAACCCCTCCCCCTCTTCTTCACGGCCTACAACGACCTGCATTGGGTGAGCGGACAGCTGGCCGGAAACATCACGACCTATGCCACGACGAACGGGAACGGCACCGCCACACCGAGCGGCCGGCTCATGGACTATGCGTCCGGCGAGCCGACCGACGTGGTCCTGACAGTCACCGGCGGCAACCGGCTCGCCTCGCATGCGACGCAGGGCGCGAACGCGGCGGCCGGCACCGACGCCGACGGCGTGTTCGGCGGGATCCTGGATTGTACGGGCCTGACCGGATCCGGCGGCTCGCCCGCAATCACGCTGCGGTTCACCGGGCTCGCGACCGATGTGCGCTACGAGCTCGTCGTGTACGGGGACAGAGACAATCCCGACTACACCGACCGGCTTACGACCGTCACGATTGCCGGCGTCGGCGGATTCGAGAATCGGAGCAGCGCCGGAGCGGATTTCTCCGGGCCGACCGACAGCTCGGTGACGATCTGTCATGGCTACAACAACACGAACGGGTTCGTGGCCAGGTTCGAGGAAATCGTGCCGCAGTCCGGCACGGACATGGTCGTTACGATCGACTCGCCCACGGGCAAGTACTACGTCAACGCATTGATGCTGCGCGGCTACGAGCCAGGCAACGCGCCGGTGCCGGTCGAGAAAGGCGCAACGTGGCGCTACCGCAAGGGCACAACCGAAGCATCCGATCCTGGCGCGGCCTGGCGCCGCCCGGATTTCGATGACGGGGGCTGGGCATCCGGCGCCGCCCCGTTCGGCTACGGCGACGGCCCGTACGGCACCGACCTGACCGGCATGAAGGACAGCTACAGCTGTGTGTTCCTGCGCAAGACCTTCACCGTCGAAAGCCCGGCGCGCGTCAGCGCAATCGACTTGTGGGCACTCTATGACGACGGGTTTGTCATGTGGCTGAACGGCAAGGAGGTCGCGCGTCACAATGTTGCCGGTGCGGCAGGGACCACGCCCGCGTTCGATGGGACGGCAACCAACAGCGTAGCCGACGGCACGGAATGGACGAAGACGCTGAGCGGCAGCACGCTGCCGATGCTGGCCGGCACGAACCTGCTGGCCGTGCAGGTCTTCAACGTGGGGCTCAGCAGCAGCGACCTGACCATGGACGTGGAGTTGTCACTGGTCATTAGTCATTTGCCATTGGCGGAAGATGCCGACCAAGACGGCATGCCCGACGACTGGGAGGGTGTCTGGCTCTCCGATCTGTCCGATCCGTCCGATCTGTCCGATACCGCCGATCCCGACCAGGACGGCGTATCGAACATCGGGGAATGGATCGCCGGGACGGACCCGGATGACGAAACTGGATACTTGAAACTTGAAACTCGAGTGAACGGCGGCCAGCTCGTCGTCGCGTTCATGACAACGGTCGCGACCGGGACCGGGTACGCCGGACTCACCCGCCATTACGGGCTGCAGAAGCGCTCCGACCCGACCGCGCCCTGGACCGACGTGCCCGGCTATGCCGACATCACCGCGACCGGCGGCGAAGTCGTCTACACCGAGAGCAGCGCCACACCTGCGCACTATCGGCTCAAGGTCTGGCTGGAGTGAAGGGCGCCGGGTTCGCGGGGATGGCACGCGGAGAGGCGCTGTAAGAGGCCACCGTGATTCATTGACCGTATTGACCTCATTGATCTCATTGTCAGCGGCGTCAATGCGGTCAATAACGTCACGCGTCCTGTCATTGCCCTGGCCCACCTCTTTGCGGATTTCCTCGGTGATGTTTGACGGATGAATCGCCATAGCCTGCCGCACACGTCCCATCGCAGGCGCGCGCCCGCCTGCTATGGCAACGGCAAGCACGCCACTTGCCCATGTTCGGTACCGCCGAAGAGACTGCCGCCCTCCGCGCTCAGCGTACGCACCGCGCCGTCGAGACGGGCTCTGCGCGTGATGTCGCCGCGCGCGTTCAGCAAAACCACGGTCCCGTCCCGACATCCGACCGCGAGTGATGCCCGGCCCGCAGCACACGCCTCGCGGGCGCCGCCCTGCAACTTCTTCTGCCAAACCGGATCGCCTTTGTGGTTAAAGACGCAAACCCAGCCGCTCGACATGACCACGACCACTTCCTGCTTGCCGTCCCCGGTCAGGTCCGTGACCACGAGGCCTGCCATATGGCCGGGTCCGAAACTGCGGCTCCACACGCACTTCTCGTGCTCCGCGCCTCGGTGCACGGCCACGTCGTTCCAGATCCCGCCAATCCCGCGGATCACCTCCTCGATGCCGTCCCCGTCGAGATCGGCCGTGAGCAGGTGCCAGAGCCGGCGCTTGCGCCAGCCGCTGATCCAGGTCGCGCCTCGCTCGATCGGCGCATAGCCGGCCCACAACCTGGCCTTGAACCCCGCGCCATAGCCCGACACGCGCGGGTTGCCCGCGTATTCGCGGCCGAGCAGCAGCCACCGGACCGGCTTGTTCTCGTGCGTCAAGCCGGTCTTGTTCAGCATAGCGAAGACCGAGTTGTTGCCCCAATCGGTTCGCAGTCGATTGATGAGCTTGCCGGAGAACTCCCGGAATTCGACGGTACAGGGACGTGCCAGCGCGATGGCCTGTTCGCCCGTCTGCCAGAAGTCCCCCGCCCGGATTGCCCGTATTCCGCGATTGTTGCGCGGCGGGTTCGGATCGCTGAACCACGGGGCCTGGTAGCGGTTCTCTGCGATCTTGAAGCTCGCGTGCACCTGCGCGCGCTGCTCCCAGACGAGCCGGCCCTGCGCGGACAGCGCCCGCAGCATGTCGTCGCGAAAGCCGGCCAGCACGGCGAACGAGCGCGCTTGTTCGGAATCCGCGGCCGGCCACAGCGACATGATCCGCGAGTCGTACTCAAGCGTCTTCAGTGTCTTGCCCGCCGGCGAGAGCATGGACAGCCTGCTGAACCGGTCCGCTTCTTCGCGACTGTCCGGTTTGCGCCTGTCGTCGGCCGCGACCCAGAGCATCGGTGCGGGACGGCGTGCCGCCGCAATGTGCGCCACGCGCCCCTTCAGCGAGGCCTCCCACCGTGGCTGCCAGTTTGCGCGGGTAGCTTCCCGCGCAGGCCGCACAGGCGCAGGCGGAGCGGCCGTGGCCGAAAGTGCAGCCACACCTCGTTCCAGCGCCGCGCCGACCGCCGGGTCGGGTTGCAGGCCCTTTCGTTCGTAACGCCCGGTCTGCAGCCGGACCGTTTGCGGGGGCCGTGTCCCGAGAGTCAACGTGCAGGGCTCCGTTGCCTGCGCCTCGAGCGTGCCGCTGTCGAGCCGCCAGGCCAGCGTGAGCGGCTTGTCGCATGTGAAAACCGGCGCCTGACCGCAGCGCAGACCGACCCCGTCGACCACAAGAACCCTGTCGGCGGCGATGTAGCCTGCCGCTGCCTGCAGGCGGACCGAGCTTGCGGCACAGGGACCAACAGCCACGAGGGCCGGACGCTTGCCCTGAACGACGCTCGCCCGCGGACCCAGCGAGGCAAATGTGTATGGGGGCGCCTCCGACGAGGAGTCGTGGTAGAGCAGGTTGTGCAGCGCGACGGTCCCGCCCTCAACCAGTCGGCCCTCCCAGGTCTGCGCGCCGCTGTCTGCCATCTCCACGGCTTGTGCGCAACTGAGTACCGTGCCCTCGGTCGTTCGCACACACTGGGGCAGGGAGCCGAACGGCTTTGCGGTTCCTCGTTTCCGATCGCTCCCGAGCAAGTGCCATCCGCAGCGCACCTCGAAAGTGCCCGGCTCCCGCGCGGTCAGCGCGTCCACGACGGCGACATAGCGGCCGCCAACGAAAAATACGTGCCGATCCCAGCTCGAAAACGGCATGTTCGGAACCTGTGTGTGGACGTAGGCGCCGGCCCCGAATCCGACTCGTTTCTTGAGTGCCGCCGCCTTGGCCGCCTGCTGCGCCACCATGCCGTTGCGCCAGACCTGTACCTGGTTGGCGTACCCGCTCACCAGCGTGTGCGAGCCCAGGCGCATCTCGTACAGCGCGTTGACGTGGTAGGGGTTGCGGCCGCCGCCCATGAAACCGTCAATATGCAGAAAATCATCCTGTCCCGTCAGCCCGGAGCGATACGTGAGAATTTGGAAGGCTTCCTCGGCCGGCACGGTCTTGCCGCTCGTGTGCCAGCGTTGCCGCGCGAGCGGGAACAGGCTGACCCGGTTCACCAGATCGTCGGGTGGCCCGACAGGCAGGCTTTCGGGCGGCCAGAAGGATTGACCGATCCGGAACACATCGGGGTCGTACCCCAGGTGCCGGGCGAGCCATACGTACCGCCCGTCTTTGAGCAGGTAGGCGCTCTTGGTGAGGAGTCCGAGCGAAAGCAGCTTGTTTGAGACGTCTATCTTCCTGCCCGACCACAGAATCTCGATTGCACTCATCATGGTACGGGCCGTGCCGCTCGAGACGAATTCGTCGGCCCCGTCCAGCATGAAGAACTCGAACACCGGCTCCGTGCTCGTGTTGATCCAGACCAGCGTGTCGGCCTCGCCCCAGGTCGGGTTCCCGATGAAACCACCAAAGGTCTTGCGTGCGCGCTCGAGCGTGGCGGCCCAGGGCCGGATACCGGGGTAATACTTGCCCATATAGCGCGCAGTCGTATAGATGCAGATCGTGTGCCAGGCACCGTGCCGGCTCGGGCTGTGCGGCTTGAACGGCCTCTGCCAGCCAAAGTGCCCCGAGAAGTGGTCGTAGTGCTCGACCAGCTTGTTGGTGATGTGCAACCGCTCTCTGTTCGTGAGCAGCGGGCTCTCCTCGATCAGGTCCCAGACGCAATCGACCAGGTGCGCATGGTAGTGGTAGTTCTTCACAAGCGGGTTGAGCGGGTCGTCGATCGACTGGTCTGTCTTCAGAATCTCCGGCACATTGCCAGGGTCGGGGATCGCGAGCTGCCTGAACAGCTCCAGATACTCCCTCTTCCCGGTCATGTAGTAGAGCACGCCCGCGATGCTGATCGGGTTCCAGCCCCAGGCCTCGAGCGCCTTCTCGCCACAGGGCTGGCCGCTGATCTCGCGATAGCTGTCCCGCCAGCCGAACACGTTCTCGGTCCAGTCCTTCACGTCATCCCCGATTCGTGGCGGCACCAGCCCCTCACCCAGCGCGATCTCCATCAGCCAGCCGACCTTCAGTGGGTCGCCACGCGTGAGCCGCCCGGCGAACACGCGCGCCGCCTCGGCAACGCCCGCGTCGTCCGAGCCGCCGATCCAGATCACGTTGTGGCCGGTGCCGTACGGGTTGTGGCAGGAGCGCACGACGTAGCCGCCCTTGCCGGGATACTTCAGGTCCAGCAACACGTACCATTGCCGGTACATGTGCTCGATGAAAGGGTTCGTCGACATGTTGCCGAGGGCAATGACGTTGCTGGCCTTGAGCAGGTCTTCCGGGTTCGGCGCGTCGCGCCGGACCGGAAGCGCCGTGCCGGATGCCTTGCGGACCGCTGCTTGGATCTTCTGAACGGCGGCCGCGTAGCGGTCGCCCGCGGCGGACACAATCACCGCCCGTGGCTTGCCGGCCGCCACGAGCGTCGTGGTGACGTGCAGGTCCTTGAGTTGCGTGATGCCAGGCGCTGCACCAGCAGCCAATACGACCGGGCTCGCCGCCAACAGTGAAACCAGGGCGGCTCGGAAGATTCGCATTGTCCTCTCCTTTCGTGTCGGACCCCGTCGCCCTTCGGGCAAGGGGCCACTTGGTCCCGCTCCCGCGGGTCCGACGTGGCAGGTCGGACCGGTCGGACAGTTCGGACGATTCGGACAATTCAGACAGACAACTGCAACATCTTGACTTAACACGATTCCGGGCTCCGTGTAAGCCCAATCATGAATGCAACTGAAAGTTGCTTTTTTTCGGTGTCTTTCGCAATCGACAAAGGTATCGAAACAGTGCATTTTTGTACTGGTATGAGCCCGGTGTTCAACAACGTGGTGCACAGGATCGAGCCGCTCCAGATCAGCATGTTGTCCGCCGCTGCGGGGGAGCGGATCCATCCATACGCCACCGGTTGGCATCGGCTGCCCGGCACGCTGCTGGAATGGTCGGAGACGGGCACGTGGATCGTCGAGTTCGAGGACACGGCCCCCGCTGAGGCCGGACCGGACCGCATTGTGGTCGTGCCTTGCATGCGACAGCATCGTCTCACGATGGCGGAAGGACCGCGGATGACGACACATTGGTTCATCATCGGGCTCGAAGCCCCGAACGGTACGGACGTGCTGAGCGCCATGGTCATACCGCCCGTGCTGCCGGCGGCGGCAAGCGGCGTGCTGTGCCCGATGCTGGAGCAGTTGCGGGAGATGTCGGCTCGGTCACGCGCGACCGAGATGCCGGCCGCGCTGGCACTGCATGCGCACGTGATCCGGATCCTGCAGACGCTGTTCGAGCCGGGCATCGGCGCGGAGCTCCCGACCGAGCCGCAGTACCCGGCGCGGGTGGAACGGGTCCTGCGAATGATCGTGTCGAATCTGGACAGCCCGCTCAACCGCCGGCAGCTCGCACGTGAGGCCGGCCTGTCCCCCACCCGCTTCCACTACGTGTTCAAGCAAGCGCTCGGGATAGCGCCGATGGACTACGTGCACAACCGGCGCCACCTGCTGGCCCAGCGTCTGCTGCTGGGCACACGTCTGACCGTCAGGGAAATCGCAGCGCGGTGCGGGTATTCCTCGGCCCAGTATCTCAGCCGCGTGTTTCGCCGTGAAACCGGCCGCGCGCCGGGCGAATATCGGCGCCTCCTCTCTTGACCTCACGTAGCATCTCAGAACTTGTCGCAAAACGTCCGGTGGAGAAGCTCTCTGCCGCCTCCCGCTCGATGGGCGCAGCATCCGGCCCATGGCAGAATGCGGGCCCCGCCCACCAGAACTTCCCAGCTGCAACTTTCCTGTTGGGTCCGGCCATCGGGCGCACAGTCCTGGATAGAGGATCGAAGCGACCGGGCCCGGCTGTGCCGACATCGCCGCTACCGGAGCGGATTCCACACGCGCTCGAAGCCGAGGTCCGCGAAGTCTTTCGCGTTGCAGGTCGCGAATTCGGTTACCCCGTGATGACGCAAGGTCAGGCCCAGCCGCAGGTCGAAGATGCGGCCGTAGACAAACGACCGGGCAGCGGCCCGCTGCCAGAGCTGAGTCATGATGGAGCTGCCGGGCACAACGTCGACAATCCGCCAGCGCGGATTGGAGCGGAAGCCGTGAATCGTTTCCGTTGCGGCTGGAGCCGTCAACAGCCTCTTGCACACCGTCGGATTGCTGTCAAGTCAGCGATAGTCCAACCCGTGGGCTTGGAGCATCTCGTCCACCAGCGGGACAGCCGTGTCGAGATCGCCGACGAGCGGATGGGTCAGCAGTGCCTGAACGACCAGCCCCCGTTCGCGGTGGATTGCCGCCTCGACGGTCAGTGTCTCGTAGGCCTTCACCGCTTGCACAAGCCCGCGGAAGGCGAGCGGCATGGCCCCCACCGGGATGGGTTCCGGGCCATCCTTTCCGACGCGGCACGTGACCTCGACGCCCGCATCGTGCTCGATCCCGTCCACCGCACCGCCGTTCTGGACCGTGCACACGAGTTCCGCCCCCGTATCGTTGAGAATGGCCTTGAGGAAGCTGAACGTCACAGCGGAGTAACCGCCGCCGCCCCGTTTCGCAAGTGCCTCCGGCTTGGTCACGGTTGCGGGGTCAGCCGCCTGCGCAAAGACCTCCTGTTCGATCTGCTCGATGGTCTCCGCGCGTGTCTTCTCACCTGCAAGCGCCTTTTCGACGCGCTTGGCGTGATGGAAGTAGTTGTTCAGGTAGCTCAGTGGGACGGCGCCGAGAAACCGTGCGAACTCCGCCGTTCCGATCTTCCTGTCCACGACCAGGCGGATCGCCTCCTCTGTCACGTCCTTTCCGCCGGAAACCATGCGGTAGGCGAAGCCGAGGTGGTTCAGCCCTACGCAGTAGACCTTCAAATCGGGAAAGCGATCCGCAAGCTTCTCGCTCAGCCGCCTGACGATGCCCGGCATACCCGAGCACAAGCCGATGAACCGGGCGTTTGTATGTTTCTTCATCGCCTCGGTCACCATACCGCTCGGGTTCGTGTAGTTCAGGACGAACGCCTCGGGCACGACGCGCTCGACCGTTCGACAGATTTCGAGCATTGCGGGAATCGTGCGCAGGGCCTTGAACATCCCACCGGGCCCCGTGGTTTCCTGGCCGATGACGCCGTATTTCAAAGGAATGCGTTCGTCGCGCGCTCGCGCTGCCATGCCGCCGACCCGGATCTGGGTGATGACGAAATCCGCGCCTTCCAGCATGGCTTCCAGGTCCGTACCGGAATCGACGGAAATATCCCGGCCCGCATGCGCGATCATGCGGCGGGCCAGCGACGCCGTGATGTCCATGCGTTCCGTATGGATGTCGTGCAGCCGCAGCGCCGCGACCGGCAGCTCGTCGATCGTGTGCGCGAGGATTCCCTCGACCAGTTCCGGCGTGTACGAACTGCCCGCACCCACGATGCACAGCGTGATCCCACGACTCATGTTTGCCCCCCGGTCCTTCTGCCGCAACGGGCCTCGTTGAGGCCGATCCGCGCCCGGCGACGCCGGCTACAGCGCCTCAGGCCGCCGTGCTCTTCTTCCACTCGTCGATGAACACAGCCACGTTCTGCCACGTCTGCGGCGCGTCGACCGTGATGTTGTCCACCGGGGACAGGACGCAGCCCGTAGGGCCAAGCGTGGCCAGGGCCTCGCGGACCGCGGACCTGACCTCGGGCTCACTCCCGCGTTCCACCGTGATCGCGCCCGACACACCGCCCCACAGACAAACGCTGCCGCCCAACTTCTTCTTCATCAACGGCATGTCCGTGTACGTGCCCTGCACCGGATCCACGCCGACCAGGACGTCGATGCCGGAGGCGGGATAGAGGTCCAGCAGCGGCACCGTGCCGCTGGAGCAGATGTAGCAGAACCTGGCGCCGTGCTCGTGGGCCAGGTCGGCCTCGGCCCGGATGAGCGGCAGCACGCTCTGTTCAAAAAACGGGCGCGGGATGAAGTCGCACCCCTCGTACCAGGCCCTGCGGAAGTAGATGTCCACCGGCGCCGAGAGTACGAGCTCCATTCGCTTCAGGTTCCACGCGTGGATCATCTTCAGCAGCCTGGCGACGAAGCCCGGCTTCTCGAGCGTGCAGACCATGAGGTTCTCCATGCCGCACAGCCAGTTGGCCATGTCCGCACCGACGCCCCAGCCGCCCGCCAACACGACACCCTGCGCTTCCGCGAACGCCCGGGCCTCCTCGGCTTCGCGGCGATAGGCGGCAACGTCTTCGGCTGCCGGCGGCACGAGCAGGTGCTGCAGGGCGGCGAGGTCTTCCTCGCCTTTCACCAGGTTCTCGATCGAGCGCGGGACCTGGAAGTCGTCGACGAAAGGGATGTGCTCGCCGTGCGGCCAGTCGTCCGAAAGCCGAACGCGCGTGGACAGCGTGCCCGACGGTGTGCCGTACGTCTTGTGCAGGATGTCGAAGCCGCCGCCCACCGCTTCCCGCCACTCGGTCGTGACGACCTCCGCGTCGAATCGTACAGGCAGGCCACGAAGCTCGGGGTGCTCCGGCCGACGGGGACGAGGGGCTTTGGGGATAAACAGCATGGAATCCAGCCCCATCTCCCGTTCCGCCCGGCACAGGGCCGCCAGGTCCTCGTTGTATCGCCGCCTCAACGCCGTGAAGCTCATGAAGCAGCACGGCGTGTGATCCACGTCCCCGTGGCCGATCGTCCTCAGCATGCGCTCCCGCGATGTCAGTTCTTTCATGCAACTCCCTCGTTTCTTACTCCGTTTTCACGTATCCCGATGAAGAGTGCTCCGGCCTCCATTCCCGCGTGGTGCGCGGCCATCACGGCGTTGCCGTATGCCGGCGACAGCAGAGGGGCGTGCACGCGGGCCTTCGGACAGGCGCGCCGCGCCGCGCAGGCAAGCCGTTCCCACAGCTCGGCAGGCCAGTGCGAAATCATCCCGCCGCCAAACGTCACACTCGCCGGACGACCGGGTCCGATGTGCGCCGCCATCGCCCCGGCGGCCAGCGCATAATCCTCGATGGCCGCAGCCAGCAGCGACTCGGCCGCCGGATCGCCGTCCCGCCACGCACAAAGCACCACCTTCTGCGTCGTCTTCAGCAGGTGCCGGGGAAACCGCCGACGGTACACGGCCGCACTGAACTGACGCGGGTCACCGACTCCGAAATGAGCGAGGATCGCGTCGCGCAGCGAAGTGGCCGGCCGACGCCCGTCGATCATCCGCACCACCAACGGCAGTACCTGCCGCCGGATGTCGAACACAAGCCCCGTGCCCAGATGATCGAACAACTCTTCGGACCCGAGCCGCGAACGGTACGCAGCCGTGAACCCGGTGCCGTGCTGAACGTTCACGGAACGTGCTTCCGAAGATGCGCCCCACAGAGCGCCTATCCCGTCGTTCACCAAAACCGTCCGATCGGCCGGGATCCCAAGATGCCCACACACGGCAGCGTGCTGTGCGGCATGCTCGTCGGCAAAGTCGACCCCGTTGACGCCCAGCCCCCAGAAGGTGACGGCGTCGCGATCCACACTTGCCCGCTCGCATAACGCATCTGCCGCCGCCCTCAGCTCCGCGCAGGCCCGCGCACCCGGCCGAGCGTCAAGAATCGAAGGGCCCGTCGTGGCCGTTGCCAGAACCCGGCCCGTCGCCGTCAGCAAGACCCCTGCCGTCTTCGTCCCGCCCCCGTCGATTCCCGCCAACAATGCTTCGCCCATCACAGCCACGCTCACCTTTATTGTTGATTACTGCTCGCACATGAAATATGATACACCATCATTAATAAGAATATTGCGTTATTGTGCTTCTTGATTATATTTTTGTGCTTCCGGAGGTAGTGTGGCCGGGGATTATTTGAACAATGAGGTGACCTACTCGTTCTTTGCCTTGCCCGCACCGGCGGACGCCGGCACATTGCGCGTGGTATCCGTGGGCAATGAGCGTTGTTGGCTACCCTATCACTACAGGCGGCCCCACGGCTGGAAGGTTGAGCACTTGATCTACACGCTCGCGGGAGCGGGCATTGCGCAGGTGGGCGAGTCGACCGGCATCTCGTGCCGGCCTTCGTCCATTCTGCTGATGCCGAAAGACCTGTCCTATTCCTACGAGGTGGACCCGCGGACGGGGTACTGGGAATACCGATGGATCGAGTTCGACGGGCCCTGGGCCAGAGAACTCCTGGGCATGATGGGGCTTACCGACGTGTATCTCGTGCGCGATTGTCCTGAAGGAGAGTCCGTCGTAGCCCGCATATTCTCGGTCTTGGCGACTCGTGGCAACGAGGCCCGTCACGAGGCGTTGGCCCTGCTGTTCAATCTGCTGGCACTTGCAGAAAAGGTTTTGAAGGCGACCAGGTCTGCAACCGATCCGACGGAGCGGAAGATCGCCGGGGCCCGGGCCTACATCGTGGCAAACGTGGCTGATCCGCTGGGTGTTCCGGAGCTGGCCCGGCAGGCGGGCATGAGTCGCGCGCATTTCTCCCGGGTTTTCAAGGAGTCCGTGGGAGTTGCCCCCGGAGCGTATCTCCGCAAGTACCGGATCATGCGGGCGCAGAAACTGCTGCGCTCGACGTGGCTGACAACCGCCGCTGTCGGAGCCGCCGTGGGCTACCCCGTGGCGCAGCATTTCTCCGCCGTATTCAGACGCGAAGTGGGAATGCCTCCCGGCGCGTTCCGCGCGCAGCATCGCGGGCGGGCGAGCGGGACTCAGCGGCCGGCATCGCGGTCCTGCGCGCCGCAGGCGAACGGACGGGGAGCAAAGGCAGAATGATTGCGGGCAGAATGATCAGTCATGATGCACGGTCTTCTATGGTGTCACTGTGCACACAAAGGGCAAACCCAACAGAAAAGCCGGGACCAACATAGCCGGATTCGTGTAACATCCGGGCACACTGCGGCAGAACGTCTTGTGGAGGACAGAAATGGCGACTCCGGCTCCAGACGAAGTGAAACCCCTGATCCGGCAGGCGAAAGCGGGCGACAGCGAGGCTTTCTGCCGGATTGTCGCGCTCTATCAATCCCTGATCCAGGGCTACATCGCGCGGTTCGTCATGGATTCGGACGACGCGTTCGACCTGGCGCAGGAGACGTTCGTCACCGCCTACCGCCGGATCGGGACCTTCGAGGAGGGCCGCAGCTTCACGGCGTGGCTGCGCGGGATCGCCAAGAACGAGACGCTCGCGTACATGCGCAAAACGAGCCGGCGCCGGAACCGCGAGCACAGGGTCGCGGAGGAAGCGGTCTGGCAATGGCAGCAGGAACGGCTCACCCGGGGCCGCGCGGCGGGCAGCGACAAGCTGGACGCATTGCGGCACTGCGTGGCGAAACTGCGCGAGCAGGACAAGCGCGGGCATCGCATGCTGACCATGCGCTACTTCCAGGAGCTCGCGGTAGCGGAGATCTCGCGCCAGATCGCGGTGAAGCAGGGCGCGATCCGGGTCGCACTGATGCGGTTGCGCCAGGCACTGCGGAAATGCGTTGCGGCCCAGCTTGCCCGCGAGGGCACGGAATATGCGTAGGCAACAGACAGAACGGCTCTGGGACAAGTTCCTGGAGGGCGACCTCACCGCCGAGGAAGACAAGGCGCTGACGTCCGCGCTGGAGCGGGATCCGGCGCTGCGCGAGGAGCTGCTCGACGAGCTGGAACTCGCGAACCTGCTGCCGCACGTGCCGACCAGCACGGAGGAGTTCGTACGGAGTTTCAGGGCGCGCTTGAGCGCGCCCGCGGAGCAGGCAAAGATGGTGCGCGGTGTTCGCGCACGGCTCCACGAGAAGACACCCGGCCGCGGCGCTTCTGCGATCGCGCGGCGCCCCGCCGCCTGGGGGTGGGGAATCACGGCGCTGGCAGCGTCAATCCTGTTGCTCTTCGGTTGGGTTCTGCAGGACAGGCTCAGTGATTTCTCGCGGCTCGATGCGCAGCCGCCGCTGGTCGTCCAGCGCGTGGCGGGGCAGGCCGTTGTGGTCTCTGCGTACGGCGCCCGCAGCCCGGCCCGCCCGATGCAGCCTTTACAACCCGGCCAGACGCTGGCGACGGACGGCGCGAACAGTTGGGCTTCGCTCACGGCGCCGGGCACGACCGTGCTGGACCTCAGCGGCGACACCGCACTGCGTCTGCAGGCGCCGACCACGCTCCTGCTCGAGCGTGGCACGCTTTCGGCCGACGTCGGCAAGCTGCCGGACCGCACATGGACCTTCAACACGCCGCACGCCGAGATCCTGGTGCTCGGCACCCGGTTCTCCGTGCATGTCACGGAGCAGACGACACGCGTAGAGATGGAACGGGGCCAGGTACGCGTGCGAGACCTCGCCACCAACCGGTCGGCCGTGCTGACCGAAGGCTCCTACGCCGTGCTCGGCGCGCACGTGCACATGGGCGGCCTGGCCTCCTCGCGCGAGACCTACACCACGCCGCTCGCACTGCGACGACGGTCCGGGCTGCAGGTGCTCTACGAGTTCTGCGAAGGCAGCGGCCCGATCGTGCACGATGTTGCCGGGGTCGGGCTGCCGCTCAACCTGAGGGTCCAGGACCCGTCGGCCGTCGCATGGCGGGCGCCCGGACGACTGGCAACAGAACGTTCGACAGTAATCACGGTGAAGAGACCCGCCTCGAAACTGATCGAAGCCTGTACGGCAAGCGACGAGCTGTCGATCGAAGCGTGGGTCACGCCGGCCAACACGACGCAAGGCGCCGTCCTGCCCAATGCCCCGATGCGGATCTTGACGCTTATCCCGCCGCCACACGGCGGCGGAGGCGCGTTTGATCTGGGGCAACACGGCAGCAGGTACGAGATCCGGCTCCGGCTCAGCAACGAGGCCGGCAGCAAGATGATCGTGCGCGGCACGCCCAGGGGCACGGTGCAGACCGCGCGCACCCATATCGTGTTCACACGCGATGCGGGCGGACGCACGCAGATGTACCTGAATGGCCAGGAACAGCCGTTCCATTGGTTCGAGGAATACGCAAAGTGGGTGAAGCAGCGCGACAAGAACAGCAGTGGCCTCGAGCCGGTCAGGAACGACGGCACGTTCGCCGACTGGTCGCGCAACGCTGTGCTGGCCTTGGCGAACAGCCCGAACCGCCCGGACCACGAACGCCCGTGGCTCGGCGAGCTGCACCTGATCGCGATCTACAACCGGTTCCTGACGCCCGAGACCGTGGCCCGGCTCTACAACGCCGGCGTCGACTGCAGCGCCGGCCAGGAACAGGCATTCAAAGCGCCCTGACACGCCCCCCGCTGGATCTCCGCCAAGCCATCTCTTAACCACAGAGGCCGCAGAGGTTCACAGAGGTGGGATGGGAAAAGGCTGAATATCGAATACTGAATTCTGAATGTTGAAGTGAGAGCATCAGCCAAATCACACTTCAGAATTCGATATTCAGAATTCAACATTCATCATTTTCCCCACCTCTGTGAACCTCTGTACTACTCACTGTCAGGATCTTGCCTTCCTGGAAAGATCTTCACGCCGAGGGAATTTCGTTCCGTCATTCGGATTTCGGCATTCTTTCGGGCTTGGGTATTTCGTCATTCGTCATTTGGTTGCGGCCGCAGGCCGCGCCCTGGCCTCTGTGGTTAAGTCCCTCTCCCCGTCTCGACATACAATATCTTGCGGTTTCCGACACATCTTTGCCTGCGCCGGGGCTGGCAGAAGGATTCTTGTAACATCCGCGGGTTCGGCGGCAGATCGTTTGGCGGAGATCGATATTGCCTGTCAGCGGTTAATTCAGAACGAGGAGGCAGGATGCACAGCACGACAGAATCGAAGAGATTGATCGGACCCGCATTTTCGACGCTCACCCCGCCCCGTTTGCCCCTTGCCCTGTTCACCGGCGTCCTGGCGCTGCTGTCCGCGGCAATGCCCGCGCGCGGCGCGCAGACCCTGGTCGCCCGGCGCAGCGGTTCCTGGCGATACGCAAAAGGCACCCAGGAAGCCTCGAACCCGGTCGAGAGCTGGCGCGAGCCGGACTACAGCGACTCCGGCTGGTCCAGCGGCTCGGCTCCGTTCGGTTACGGCGACGGCACGCACGAGAGTGCGGACTGCAACACGGTGCTGGGCGACATGCAGAACAACTACACGACGTTCTTCATGCGCAAGCACTTCACGGTCGCCGACGCGCCGAGCGTGACGGACCTGCAGGTCGCCGTCGACTATGACGACGGACTGATCGTGTGGATCAACGGCGACAAGGTGCTCTCGCTCAACGCGCCGGACAACGTGCCGCTGTACAACTCGACGGCGTCCGGCTCGCACGAGGCGGGGGTCTACGAGACGCACCAACTCCCGGATCCGGACGACTACCTGGTCACCGGCGACAACGTGATCGCGGTGCAGGGCTTCAATCTCACGGCTGACAGCTCGGACTTCAAGCTGGACGTCGAACTGACCTCCTACCGCCAGGTTGCGGACACCAAGTTCAGCCATGACCGCGGCTTCTACGAGGCGCCGTTCACCGTGACGATCGCAACGGCTACCGACGGCGCGACGATCCGCTACACGACCGACGGGAGCGAGCCGACCGCCTCGCACGGCGCGAGCGCGGTGAACAGCGCACAGGTCACGATCGACCGTACGACCTGCCTGCGCGCCGCGGCGTTCAAGCAGGACCACGAGCCGACCAACGTGGACACGCACACCTACATCTTCCTCGCGAGCGTGCTCAACCAGACGCGGCCGGCCGGCTACCCCTCTGTCTGGGAATACAACTACCGCCGCAGAACGAGCGATCCCTACGAGACCATCGCCGGCGACTACGCGATGGACCCCGACGTCGTCTCGGCCTACGGCGCGACGATCGACAACGATATGCAAGCGGTCCCCACCCTCTCGATCGTGGCGGACAAGGACGGTCTGTTCGGCGCGACGGACGGTATCTACACCCATCCCCTGAAGAGCGGGCTGGACTGGGAGCGCGCCTGCTCGGCCGAATGGATCGATCCGTCGGGCGGCGAAGACGGGTTCCAGATCAACTGCGCGCTGCGCATCGCGGGCGCGGGCAGCCGGGAATGGTGCTACAACAAGAAGAAGTCCTGGAGCATCCGGTTCAAGAGCGAGTACGGGCCGGGCCGCCTGAAATACAAGCTCTACGAGAACTGCCCAACCGAGTCGTTCAACTACCTGCGGCTGCGCGCGGGGTTGAACGACAGCTGGCCGCTGCACCCCAAACACGCGCAGTACCTGGTGGAGAACTTCGTGGCACGCACGCAAAGCGCGATGGGCTGGGAGCAGGCGTACAGCCGCTGGGCGCACCTGTACATCAACGGGCTGTACTGGGGCCTCTACGGCGTCACGGTCCGGCCGGACGCGGCGTTCGGCGAGTCCGTGCACGGCGGCGACGAGGAAGACTACGACGCGTATACGGGCGAGTACTGGTACCGGCAAGAACCGGAACCGTACGAGCCGAGAGTCTATCCGCGCTTCACGGACGGTAACGACACGGCCTACAAGGCCATGAAAGCGATTCGCGACAAGAACCTGAGCTACTTGTCCAACTACAACCAGATGAAAGGCTACCTGGATATCGCGCAATACGCCGACTACATGCTGGCGAATTTCTACAACGGAACATCGGACTGGGCGCCGAAACCAGACTCCTCTGGCGAGGGCAAGAATTTCCGCGCATTGCGCTGGAGCCGGAACCGAGGGCTCGGCTCGCCCCAATTCCAGTACTTCTCCTGGGACGCGGAAGAAAACCTGACGATCCACGAGGACTGGAACCGTGACATCACGGACAACCTCGGAATCGACCGGCTGCAGACGAACCTGCGGGCGAGCAAGGAGTACACGTTGTTGTTTGCCGATCGCGTCTACAAGCACCTGTTCAACGGCGGCGCGCTGACTCCGGCCGAGACGACGGCGCGCTATGCGGCCTGCGCCGCCGAGATCGACCGCGCGATCGTCGGCGAGTCCGCGCGCTGGGGCGATCAGAAGGTTCAGTATCAGATGCAGAGCAGCGACGAATGGGCGGAGTACTGGGCCGAGAAGGGCGGCAACGCCGACAACTATCCCGCGATCACGCGCGACGAGGATTGGGCGCCGTTTCGCGACACACTGCTGGCGGGCCATTACCAGAACCGTACAGGCATCCTGTTCAACCAGCTCAAGGCCGAGGGGCTCTACCCTCTGATCGACGCGCCGGAATTCCATCGGCACGGCGGCGCAATCGCGAGCGGGTTCAAGCTGACAATGACGAACCCGAACGGGTCGACGGGCACGATCTTCTACAAGCTCGACGGCACGGACCCGCGCGCGGAAGGCGGGGCCAAGGCGTCGGGCGCGACCCAATACACGGGCGCGCCGGCTCTGGTCCGGACGAGCTGCGTGAAAGCGCGCGTCTACAAGTCGAACGGAACCTGGAGCGCGGCACACGAGGCGACCTACAACTACACGGCGCACTACCCGCTGATCCGGATCACCGAGATCCATTACCACCCGTTGGCCGGCAGCGAGCTCGAATTCGTCGAGATCCAAAACGTGAGCGGCAGCACGACGGTCGGGCTCTCCGAGATGCGGTTCGAGAAGGGGATCGACTACACGTTCGAGCCGGGCGCCGAGCTCGGGCCCGGCAAGTTCGCGGTGCTGGTCCGCAACGCCGCGGCGTTCAGCGCGCGGCACCCGACCGTGCAGGGCTCCGCTGATGTCGAGATCTTCGGCTCCTATCGCGGCAAACTCGACAACGGCGGCGAGCGGCTCACGCTCGCGGACAACGAGGGCCGGACCGTCGCCACCGTGCGCTACAACGACAAGGCGCCGTGGCCGGAAACAACGGACGGCGACGGGTTCTCGCTGGTCTATGCCGGGACCGACGACGACCAGGACGATGCGGCCAAATGGCGGGCGAGCAATCTGATCGACGGCTCGCCCGGCTATGACGAAGGCGCGCCGTACCGCGTCGTCGTGAACGAAGCGCTCACGCACACGGATTTGCCGCAGGTCGACACAATCGAACTGCACAACGAAGGCAGCGCCGGCGTGAACATCGGGGGCTGGTACCTCAGCGATACGACCGACAACTACAAGCTGTACCAGTTGCCCAGCCACCTGCTTGGCGCAGGCGGCTACAAGCTCTACGACGAGAACGAGCTGGGCTTCCAGCTCGACTCGCACGGGGACCAGGTCTACCTCACGAAATGGGATGCGGACGACAACCTCCTCTACCTTGCGGAGGCGCGTTTCGGCGGCGCGGCAAACGGCCGCGCGTTCGGCCGACACGTGAAGAGCGACGGGGATGCCGACTTCGTCGCTCAGAGCACCGGAGACACGCTGGGCGCGGCCAATGCCTACCCGTTGGTCGGCCCAGTCGTGATCTCCGAGCTGATGTACCACCCGGTAGACGGCGACGACGAGTTCATTGAGTTGATGAACATCTCGAGTGCGACCGTGCAGCTCTACGACCCGGCCAACCCCGCGAACACCTGGCGGCTGGACGGCGCCGTGGAATTCACGTTCCCGCAGGGCATCACGCTATCGCCCGGCGAGATCCTGCTCGTGATCGGCGGCGACAGTGCCTCGGCGTTCCGGACCAAGTACGGCGTACCTGCGCACGTCCAGATCCTTAAGCAGTACGCGGGGCTGTTGAGCAACGGCGGCGAGAGCGTCAAGCTCTGGCGGCCCGGCGAGCCGGACGCGAAGGGGATCCCCTGGATCCTGGTCGACCGCGTCAAGTACAACGACAACAGCCCGTGGCCCGAGAGCCCGGACGGGGACGGCCCGTCGCTCGAGCGGATCGCGCCGGCGCTCTACGGCAACGACCCGGCGAACTGGGCGGCAAGCGAATCGAACGGCGGCACGCCGGGCGAGGCCAACTCCGGCATGCTCGTCGCGAAGACCGCGGGCTGGCGCTATCACGACGAAGGCGACAATCTCGGGACAGGCTGGCGTAACGCCGGCTACGACGACAGCGCGTGGGAAGACGGCAACGCGCCGCTCGGCTATCCCGACACGAACCCGGACATCGACACGGAAACCGACTTCGGGGACGATCCCGGGAACAAGCCGATCACGACCTACTTCCGGACCCGGTTTATGCTGGATTCCGACCCCGACGACGTGACCACGCTGAGGCTGCGCGCGCGCTACGACGACGGGTACGTGGCGTACCTGAACGGCCAGGAAGTGGCGCGGGCCGGCATGCCGTCGGGCACGATCAACTACAACACACTCGCGAGCGGCAGCGGCTCCGGCACGAGCTACGAGGAGAAGGACATCCTCGGCCACAAACACCGGCTCGTGCAGGGCCTGAACGTGCTCGCGGTCGAGGTGCACCAGAGCAGCCCGAGCAGCAGCGACATCTTCATGGACATGGACCTGCGCCACACGGCCGTGCAGGCTCCCACCCCACCCGCGCCGCCGGACAACGTGACGGCCGCGCCGCTGTCCACGACGCAGATCCGGCTGAGCTGGAACGACAACAGCAACAACGAGGACCAGTTCAAGGTCCGCTGGGGCCTCACGGCCGGCAGCCAGCCGAACGAGGTCTATCTCGGCGCCAACACGACCAGCTGGACGCACAGCGGGCTGAGCGCGAATACGCCGTACTACTATCTTGTCCGCGCGCAGAACGCGGTCGGCAACTCGGTCTATGTCGGACCGGTCAGCGCGACCACGCACGACGTGGCGCCGGCCATCGCGGTCAGCACCACGAGCATCGAGGTGACCTGCGTGGAGGGCACGGATGCAGCGAGCGAAACGTTCCAGGTCTGGAACAACGGCGGCAGCACGCTCGCCTACCAGATCTCGGACAACACCGGCAAATTCTCTGTCTCGCCGACGACCGGCAGCTCCGCGGACAGCGGCGACAAGCAGACGCACACGATCACGTTCACGACCTCGGGCGAACCGGTCGGCACGCACGACCGCCAGATCGCGGTCGCGGACGACGGGTCCGGCGCGGCGAACGGCCCGATCACAATCGACGTGCGCATCGTCGTCACGTCCGGCGTGCCCGCGCCGCCCGAGAACGTAACGGTTACGCCGCTGTCGGCCACCGAGATCAGCGTGAGCTGGCAGGACAACAGCGACAACGAAGACGGGTTCAAGGTCGACCGCCGTCAGAGCGGAACGGGCGACTGGGTCCGCGTCCAAACCACGGGGCCCGGCGTCGAATCGTTCACCGACAGCGGGCTGCCCGCGGACACCACCTTCTACTACAAGGTCAAGGCGTACAACGCCGTCGGCAACTCCGCCTATTCCAGCGTGGCCGGCGCAACGACGCAACCGGCCCTGATCCCCGCGATCGCCGTCAGCACGACCGCCATCGAGGTGAGCTGTTACGAGGGCGAGCAGGCCGACGACGTCACGTTCCACGTCTGGAACAGCGGGACCGGTACGCTCCTTTACGACGTGGTGGAAACGAGCAGCACCATGGAGATCGCACCGACCGGCGGCTCCTCGACCGGATCCGCCGACGTACAGATACATACCGTCAGCTTCCCCCGCGATGACCTGCCGGCGGGAACATACGACAAAACCATCACCGTCGCCGACAACGGGTCCGGCGCCTCGAACGGACCGCTCACGATCGATGTCACCATCACCGTCAACACACCGCCGCAGACCGGCCCGTTCACGGCCTACAACGACCTGGCCTGGGACAGCGCGCAGAGCGCCGTGAACATCACCACGTACACGCGCAACCAGAACGGACTGCTCGTGGACCATGCCAGCGGCCAGCCGATCGCGGCACAGGTCGCCGTCAACGGCGGTGGCGCGGGGCCCTACACCGACCAGGGCGGCGACGCGACGTCGGGCACGGATGCCGACGGGGTCTTCGGCGGCAAGGTCGACTGCACGGGCCTCATCAGCTACGGGACCGACCTCGTGCTCAGCTTCACAGAGCTCGATCCCGCGCTGCGCTACGAAATCGTGCTGTTCGGGAACCGCGACAATACCGCGTATTCCGACCGCCTCACGACCGTCACGATCTCCGACGTCGATGCGTTCGAGAATCGGAGCACGGCCGGGGCCACATTCTCGGGCACCGCCGACGCCTCGACCGAAACGTCGAACGGGAACAATACCGGCAACGGGTATGTCGCGCGGTTCGCCAACGTGGACCCCGGCGCGGACGGCACCGCGACGATCACAGTCTCCGACAGCGTGCCGAAGTTCTATGTCAACGCGTTCATGCTGCGCGGGCACGAGCCCTCGCAATCGACCGCGATCATCCCGCGCGGCGCGATCTGGACCTACCACAAGGGCAGCACCGAGGCGTCCAGCCCGGCCGAGGCTTGGCGGCAACCCGCCTTCGACGACAGCGGTTGGGCCGTCGGCACGGCGCCGATCGGCTACGGGGACGGGCCCTACGGCACGACGCTGACGGATATGCGGAACGTCTACGCGACCGTGATGCTCCGGCACGTCTTCACGCTCTCGAGCCCGGCGCGAATCACGAGCCTCGACCTGTGGACACTCTACGACGACGGGTTCGTCGTCTGGATCAACGGCACGGAGGTCGCGCGCCACAACGTGGACGGCGCGCCCGGCACGCTCAACACCTACAAGGACACGGCCAATGCCGGCGTCAGCGACGGCACGGAATGGAACCTCACGCTCTCCGGGCCGGCCCTGCCCGTGCTGCTCCAGACAAACGTGCTCGCGATCCAGGTGTTCAATGTCGGTGTCGACAGCAGCGACCTGACAGTCGATCTCGAGCTGACCGGGCAGCTCGACACACCGCCCGGTACCGACACCGACAACGACGGCATGCCCGACGATTGGGAACAGGCCTTCCTCTCCGATCAGTCCGACCCGTCCGACCGGTCCGACACCGCCGACCCCGACAACGACGGGCTCTCCAACCTCGCCGAGTGGATCGCCGGGACGGATCCGGATGATGAAACTGGATACTTGAAACTTGAAACTCGGCTCCAGGGCGGACAGTTGGTGGTTGCCTTCACAAGCACCGTCGCGACCGGCGCCGGCTATACCGGACTCACGCGCCACTATGCGATCCAGCAGCGAACAGGGTCGTTCCTCGGCGGATGGAGTGACCTGCCCGGCTACGAGGATATCACTGCGACCGGCGCCGATATCACCTATCCAAACGCCGGCGCCGACCCCGCCGCGCATTACCGGCTCAAGGTCTGGCTGGAGTGAAGGGCGCCGCGCGCCGCGCGGCACTCCTTCACTCCTCTCGCGGCCGGAGACGGCCGCGAGCAGGTCTTCCTCCCTCCGGTCGGAAGACCGGGAGGGGGGCCGTGCGAAAACCTTGTCGTAGACCTTTCATTGACCGAGTTGACGATATTGACCACATTGTCAGTGCCGTCAACGCGGTCAACAACGTCGTTCGTTCTGTATTGCACCCCTCGCCCGTCAAGGACAACGCCTCTGCTCCTATGACAAACGGCTCCTGAAACAGGCAGAAGATCTTCTCATTTTCGCAAATCTGCGTCCCAACAATAAGAAAACACAAGGATTTGGGGTGGTATCTGCGCCATATGTTGTGTTTTTGTGTTGGTAAGGATTGGCACGATTCCTGCTGCTTATCTGGCAGGAACGAACACGAAACAGGATAGTGCCGGACTCCTGTAACACCGGCGGCCTTGGCGGCAGACCGTATATGTAGGGTGGGTTGACTCAATGAGTGAGCAAGGATTGAAACGCGACACGTGCACACGACACTGCCGGTCGGACTTGAAAGGGTGGCTCGTGGCAAATCAGCGATTGACGTGGTGTTTGTACGCGGCTCTGCTCGCGCTATTCCGCGCGGGTGTCCCGCGTTGCGCGGGCGAAATTCTTGTTGCGCGCGACTCGGCCTGGCGCTACGCGAAGGGCACAGAGGAGGCGTCCGATCCTCTGGAGGGCTGGCGTGCGGTGGACTATGACGATTCGGGCTGGACGCAGGGGACGGCGCCGTTCGGCTACGGGCCGGGCGCGTACGAGGCAGCCGACTGCAACACGGTGTTGACGGACATGGAGAACGGGTACACGACGTTCTTCGCGCGCCGCCACTTCACGGTGGGCGACCTGGGCGGCATCGTGGACCTACGGATCGGGGCGGACTACGACGACGGTCTGATCGTGTGGATCAACGGCGAGCAGGTGCTGTCGTTGAACGGGCCGGACAACACGCCGCAGTACAACTCACTGGCCTCGGGCTCGCACGAAGCGGGCACGTACGAGACGAACCAGCTCCCCGCGCCGGGCGACTACCTGGTCGCGGGCGACAACGTGATTGCGGTGCAAGGCTTCAATATCGCCGCAGACAGCTCCGACTTCAAGCTGGACGTGGAACTGAGCTCCTACCGGCAGGTGGCAGACACGAAGTTCAGCCACGACCGCGGTTTCTACGAAAACCCGTTCACGGTCACGATCACAACCGAGACGCCGGGCGCGACGATCCGGTACACGACCGACGGCAGCCCGCCGACGGCCACGCACGGCACGGCGGCGGGCACGAACGCTGCGGTGTCGATCGACACCACGACCTGCCTGCGCGCGGCCGCGTTCAAGGACGAGCACGAGCCGACCAATGTCGACACGCACACCTACATCTTCCTGGCGAGCGTTCTCAGCCAGACACGGCCGGCCGCCTATCCGTCCACCTGGGAATACAGCTACCGATACAAGACCTCGCATCCCTACACGGACATCAAAGGCGATTACGCGATGGATCCGGACGTGGTGACGGCCTACGCGGCAACGATCACGAACGACATGAAGGCGGTCCCCACGCTGTCGATCGTGAGCGAACATGCCGGCGTGTGGGACGCGAGTACCGGGATCTACACGCACCCGCTCAAGAGCGGACTGGACTGGGAACGCGCCTGCTCCGCGGAATGGATCGATCCGTCGGGCAGCGAAGAGGGCTTCCAGATCAACTGCGGCCTGCGCATCTCAGGCGCGGGCAGCCGGGAATGGGCCTACAACAAGAAGAAATCCCTGAGCATCCGGTTTAAGAGAATGTACGGGCCGGGCC
>Ga0272441_10001136_pt1 | contig 57026 bp, 57 predicted proteins | sample SSMProp6N_FD_193582 | JGI IMG/M metagenome (GOLD analysis project Ga0272441, IMG submission 193582) | Marine sediment archaeal communities from Little Sippewissett salt marsh, Falmouth, MA, United States - SSM-Prop-6N | ecosystem: Environmental > Aquatic > Marine > Wetlands > Sediment ...
TCAAAAGCAATATTTGATTTGGGTTTAGATGGTTATACTGCAAGTGTAGAAGTAGTTCATTGCCTTACTGCAAAAAGAACTCCCGGATGGCATTCTATATTTCAAACAGACGCTAAGGGAAGAGTAGTTGATGCAAGTAAAGTAAAAATAAGACAAGAGGCAAAATAAAATGATAATCAAACCAGAACTAATCAAAAAAATAAGAGATTATTTCTCTTTAAACATATATGAAACAAAAGTATGGCTAGCTTTACTAGGAAAAGGAGTAGCTAGTGCAGGAGAGGTAGCAGAACTATCTGGAGTACCTAGATCAAGAACTTATGATGTTCTAGAATCTTTAGAAAAACAAGGATTTGCTATATCAAAACTTGGAAAACCAGCAAAATATATTGCTGTTAAACCAGGAATAATCCTTGAAAAAATGAAAAAAAACACAATGAAAAAAGCAGAAGAAAAAATTGACTCTCTTTTAAAACTAAAAGATACTCAAGAATATACTGAACTTGAAAACTTATATAATACTGGAATCCAACCAATAAGACATGAAGATTTAAGTGGAGCTATAAAAGGAAAATCAACAATCTACAGCCATATAAAAGAAATACTAGATAATGCTAAAAATGAAGTTATTATATGCACTTCTGCTAAAGATTTTTCAGATAAACTAAGACTTTTTACAAGCTTAATTAATAAGCTAAGTAAAAATAATATTAAAACCAAAATAGCTTTATCTGGAAATGAATCTGAAATCAAAAAACTAAGCAATAAAATTAAAACAAAGATCAAAAAGATAGACATTAATGCTAAGTTCTTTGTTGTTGATAAAGAACAAGTTTTATTTATGCTATCTGAGGGAACAATTGCTGAAGAAGAATTAGCTGTTTGGCTTAATTCTGATTTTTTCACAACTGCTTTAACTTATTTATTTGATCAAGTTTGGGGAGATTAAAATGAAAGCAAGACACTATTCTTTATGGGGAGGTAATGAGGTTGTTACTGATTCAAGAGGAAGAATTGTTTCTGCATCACAAGAAGATGAAGCAGTAAAAGTTGGGAGATATGTTAAAGGTTCTGTATCTGCTATACCTTATACTATGAAATATTCTAAAAATCCTATTCCTGAACAATGCTTATTAACAGGAAATAGATTTGGATTTTCTGAAAGAAAATCTAATACAAGAATTAAATCAGTAAGTGAAGTAGCAGCATAAAATGTCATATTTACCAAGATTAATTTTAATAGGAACATTAGCAACAGCAGGATGTGAATTTTTACCTAAATCAAATCCAGAAAGAGGAGCAGATAAAAGTAATTTTGATACAAGAGTTTCTGGAGATTATAGTAATGGGTGTGCTTCGAGTAAGATTCAATATAGAAATGGAGTTTTAGTTACAAAAGCAACTCCAAAAAGAATTGTTACACAAGGAGGAGAAATAATTGTCCATAAAAAATGAAACAAAGACAAAGACCTTATGATAATACAAGAGATTACTGCAGATTAATGCCTTGTGATGCACTTCCAATATTAGCAGATGACGAATCAGAAGCAACAACTGAAGATAGACTAACTGATAGACATGGAGGTCCAGCTACAATTACAAATATTTCTAAAGATAGATTAGGAATAAGATTACTAGGAGAAAATCATCTTGGACAAGGAACAGATATGCTACGTTAAGATTCTAAAACAAGAAAATATACTGTTTATGTTAATACTAGAGATTTATATGGAAAATCAAGATTTGGAAATTTTCAAGGAAAAACTTGTGCAACTCTTTTTCCAAGCCAAGGTGCTGGAGCAGATCAAGCAGAAGAAGTTGAAATAGAAGGTGTAGAGGAATTATGAAAAAAATGAAATCAGAACAACAACAAAAACTAGAAAAATTGACAATCCCAATAAAGATAAAAGGACCTTATCCAGAATGCTCAAATCCAGTTAGAGTTGAACCTCTTGAAGCAGATGACTTAGAAAACACCCCTGAGGATTTGATAAGTTATTTAGCAGTAGATAAACATACTGGACAAGCGTATGCTTTTCTTAGAAATCATCCATGTGTAGCTACAAAAAGAATAGAGATAAATAGAGCAAGTGCTGGACCATGGATGAATGTAAGGCCTTTTGAGGATTTAGCAAAATATATTGAAGAAGGTAGATTAGACGAGATGAACACAGATGTTAAATTATTAAATATGGCAACAGGAAAATGAGCATATTTTCAAGAAAACAAGATTTAAGACCATACGAAGAACAGATTCACAAATGTGGAGATAATTATTATTATGTCTTAGATGGGTGGCTAATGGAACTTGTTCAAGCAGAATCAGGTGAATCAGAATTAGCTCGGAGAAAAATAGGAGAAATAGAACAACTTGCTTATATGCCTGATTCAACACAAATAAAAGTAGAATTAGATAGAGTTCAAGAAGGAGAAACTTCAACTCTAAGGCAAAAAAGAAAAAAAGCAAGAGCATTAGCAAAAACTGGAAGCCCTGAATATAGACAAGGAGAATATGATCGTTTATTTGTATTATTTAGAACAGACAAAAAGCATTTTAAAATGCTTCATGCAAAAGTAGATGATGTTGAAAAGACTAAATAAGATTAAAAACAGGAGGTGAAATAAGAATGACAAGAAAAACTCAGCCTAAACAAGAATATGATCCAAGAGATCTAACTTCCTATATTGGAACAACATTTGTTACAGCTAATTCTGAGTATACCCCTGTTAATAGAAATATAATAATGCAGATGAAAAAAGGAGTATCTGTTGCCCTTAAGGTAAGGGCGTTTGCAGGAGTAAATGCAGACCATTTTAATGCTTATTGCCATGTCAGAGGAACAGAAAAACCTAGTAACACAACTCAACTAATTCCAGTTCCTCTTGATGAAAGAATGGAGATAAGAGATTATCTAAAAAAATATGGAAGAGCTCCTAAGAAAGGTTTAAGCTTATTAATGCTTTTTGAAACTGGAGACCCAAATGACGGAATAGTAACATCATTAGTTGAAAGTATAAAAAAACTAGAGAATAGAACACAATAAAATGGCAAGTTTAGATCCAAATTACTCAAGAGAAGAAATGATTTATTTAAATTCATTATTACTCGTAGGTCCAAGAATATCAAAAAAGATATTTGAAGATTCAACAGAAAAGGAGATATTAGAAAAACTTCCACATGGAAGCAGATTTTATCCTTATAACTATTTAATAGGAACTAAAAAATAAAAATGCCAAAACAAAATACAAATAGTGAAGCATGTAATAAAGCAGAAAAATTAGAAGGGCTTTATGTAGAAGGAGTTTGCAAGACTCATAGATGTCCTATAGAAGATAATTATTGCATTCATAAACATAGATTTGGAATTCTAGGAGCTTTATGCGGAAAAGCAATGACTGCTAGAGATGATTAATATTAATAATTTATCTTACTAATTCCAATATCCTTAATAACTTTTTTTCTATCTCTTAAAAACTTTTTAAAAAAAACATCAAAACTTATTGGTTTTTCATAACCAAAAACCTTTCCCTTAATAACCTTAATATTTTTATGACCTTTTTTAAACTCTTTAACAGCTTTTTTCATTTTTATTGGAGGACCATTAAAGATAATTTGCTTCTTTTTTATTAATTCAATAAAAATAATACCTATATTTTTATTTTCATTATATAGAAAATCTTGTTTTTTAATATCAAAATATCTGCTTATTTTTGAAACAAGATATTTGTAAAATTTCTTAAGTTTAGTTCCTGCAATATCTCCTGCTTGTTTACTAGATTTAAGATTTATTTTTATAATATTCTTATTTTTTGAATATTTTTCTTCCTTATCTTCGAGAATAAAGAATTTTTTACTGGGATTTTTTAAAAATCCCTTACATGCTTTTTGAAACTCTTCAAAAGTTTTATATGAAAGAGCAGCAAGCGCATTTCTCTCTTTAAAAGTTGGATCAATAAGGATAATAGGAGAATGAAGTTTTGCCTTATTCATCTCTCTTAAAACATCTTGTTTTTTGTATTTTTTATCTATATCAAGGATTAATTTGTTTTTTGTGTCTAGTTTGGCCATAGCTTTAACAAAATTCACAAAGTTTTTATAGTATATCAATAATAATTCAAGAGCATATCCTGAGAAACCATTAATATATGATTCTGCTCCATAACACTCTTGATAATATGCAAAAGCCTTAGCTATCCTTATTTCATTAGCAAGTTTTGGATTTTTCCTTATTGCTTTTTTAACATAATTAACATGAAAATAACTCAGATCAGTTATATTCTTAGCTTGGCTTGGATTCTTAATCTTAAGAACAGGAACTATTTCAAATTCAGTATTATCTTTTTTTATAGAAAAATAATCTCTTGACCCATGAATTTTTCTAATATTTTTAGGAAGAACTTTTTTTAATAGATCTGAAAGTTCTTTATCTAAATATTTTTCATCAAACCTAACAAATAAGTCAATATCATATTTATTCTTCTTAATCAAAGTATTTTTAGCACTGCTTCCTCCAACAAAAACTTCTGCTCTAATCTTTTTATTTTTAAGATTTTTATTTATTATAGAAATTAGTTGTTTTGTTTTTTGATTAATTTCTTTAAGCTCTTTATCAGAAGGACTAATAATTTTTAATTGTTCTTGAAGTAATCTCATTTTAATTTGAATCTATGCTTCTTGTTAGTTATATAGATATATATTCCTATGATAATGGCTATGGCTATAATTAGACTTAAATCTGTAAAAAAATCAAGTTCAGAAGTCTCTGGACAAGCATATTGTTTTACACTATTTTTACAAAATTCAGGAGCAACTCCGGATTTGCTCCATACAGCATTTCTTGTATAAACAAGATATCCAGTAGTATTGCAGTTATTTTCTATATCTGTTGTTGTAAATGAACATGATCCAAAATTCATATCATTTTCTACAGGATTTTTACATATCTTAGTAGTATTATATATTGACAAACATTTTTCCTGAGTTGCATTCCACATACATCTACAATCTAATGAAGTATAATTACATGTTGATGAAGAATCAATTAAACTATTTGTATCACAATAAGTTTCTCCAGTTGTATCTAAAATATCATTTAATATGCTATCTACTGTTTTTTTACCTATCAATTTATTTTGATAAGTTCCTGATTCACAACTTGCAGAAGTATTATAAGAACTGCAAAAAAGTTCTTGTTCTTCTTGTTCACAATCTGTTCCATTATAAATATAATCAGAAATACATTCAAAATTACATTCTCCTGCTGTTAGATTATAAGAAATAAATTTATCTTGTCCATTATAAGCACTTCCATTCCATATCTGTGTTTGATTAAAGGTCCCATTTAAATCATCATCATTATATCTAGTATTTAAAGGAAGATCCATAGGTGTACAATTAACCATTACATATTGAGGAGGATAATCTACAGGAATATGGCATTCTCCAATAGATGAATCCCATAAATATTGAGTATCACATTTGAATTTGCATTCTCCTGAAGTTTCATTGTATTCTAAATCCTTAGAAACAGGAATCCATTCTGTTCCATCATAAGTTTGGCTAAATTTTCCATCTTCTTGACTTCCACCATTATACACAGCATTAGAAGGAAGATTTCCAGAACAATCTTCTAATCTTCCATCTATACAATTAGTTCCATTCCATACTTCATTTTGATTTCTTGTACAAAAATCCCCATCCCAGTTTCCAACTACTGGAATTGGGCCATAATAACCATATCTTATTGAGTGAGGCCCTGTTGCTGATCCATGTATAACAAATCCAGGAAATGTTGGATCAAACCAAGCAACATCATCTATACCATCATCATCATAATCAGCAGGAGCAGGAGTGTCTCCATAAGAAGAATATTTATTATTTAATAGAGAAGGTTTTCCTGAAGAATATTTAATACTCCAATAACCAAACTTATTATAATAAGCAAGATCTGTTCTATTATCTCCATCATAATCAGCAGGAACAGGTGTTGTGTCAGGAGCTCCAAAATTTTTTATATATTCAAACCCATCACTAGATTGTAAAATAGACCATTCCCCATTAGTTCCTCCAGCACAATTACTAGGGCAATATACAGCTATATCTGTTATTCCATCTCCATCATAATCTCCTGGAGCAGGTTCTGCTCCATGATATCCAAAATGAACAGTTCCACTATATAAAAAATTATTACTTGAATTTAAAAAAAACCATCTTCCTTGTATAGCTGGATCTGCAGGGTCTATAGGAAGATATAATGCAATATCATCTGCACCATCCCCATCATAATCCGCAGCAGGAATTGATTTGTAACCTATTCCTCCTCCAAAATTATATATTCTAAACCCCTTACTACTCATTAAAAGATAAAAATTAACTCCTCCTTCCCAATAAACAGCAAGATCTGTTATCCCATCTCCATCATAATCTCCTGGAATAGGATCACAAGCAGAAAAACCAAACTGAGCAGGCTCAAAATGTCCATCTGTACTTCCCCATCTAAACCAATAGCCATTATCTGGATCCCACAAAGCTAAATCTGCTTTTCCTTTATATCTTGTAGAACTAATAAAATTAATATTAACAAAACTAGTTAATAATAAACTTATAATTAATATAAATATTACACTCTTTTTCATACTTGTTTTAAGAAAAAATACTTTATAAAACTAATCCTCTTCTGGATTTACTATCTTATTTTTTAATTCTCCAGCATTAACCTTTATAGTAGAAGCTAGATCAATAATATATTTGCCTTCTTCAAGCTTATATATTAAAGGTCTTTTTTTACTAAATAAGTTCACAACATCTATTTCAAATTTACCAGGCTTAAGAACTTTAATAGATTCTAAATCAAGAATAACAGGTATATCTTCTTTTTCTTCTATACCCATTATCTCTCTTACTTCTTTTTCTATTTCTTTTTTATCTACTTTATTTAATTCTTCTATTTTTTCCTGAATAAGATCAACTTGCTCTTGTCCTTCTTGTTTCTCTCTTTCCTCTTTTTCTTCTGATTCTTGGCCAAGAGCCTCATTAACTACTTTTTCTTGTTCTTTTTTTAATCTCTCTGCATATTCTTTTTTAATATAATAGAAAAAATGACTTCCGCATGCACATCCTTTTAAGAGCTCTTCAGCTGCATCTGGATATACTTTTCCGCAGTGTACGCATTGGTGTGGCATGAAAATAATAAGAAAAAGGAGTATAAGAAGTTTTTGCTTTTATTTTCCACTCATCATTATCTCTAATTTTTTAGGATCTTTTTTCATTTCTTTTATAACACTAGCAGGGCCAATTATAGTTAATGCATCTGTCTGTCCAACTAGCGCATTAGCAATACCATGCTTCATCCTGCTCATTAATGATCTTTCTTCAGGATTAGGACTTATCACAGCTAACTCAATACCCTTAAATCCCTTAATATTTCCAACTAAAACCATTGTATCCTCTATGAGCCTTGTTTCTTCATCAGGCCTAAGTCTTCCTTGAAGGATAATAACTTTATTTTTAATAATTATCTCGAGAAGTTTTTTTATTCTTTCAGTGCTATCAAGGCCTTCTATTTCTGCATAAGGCAGAAATTGAAGAGTCAATCCTTTAAGTTTTTTTATTTTTTTCTTCATTTTCCTCTTTTTTTCTTATAATATTATTATTTTTATTGTTTTTAAAAGTTTTCAAGAAGCTTTTTTTGCTAAATTAAATAAAGATTCATAAAATTCTTCCATATTTTTTCCATATTTCGCACTAATTCCAACTACCTCATACTCTGGAAAAGCAGCTTCTGATTTTTTAAGATCTGATTTTTTTAAATCAATCTTATTGCCGACAATAAGAACAGGAATCTTTCTAGCTACTAGATTTCCTATGATTGTGACATTAACTTGTGAATAAGGATTTTGAGTAGAATCAACAACCACTACAACTGCATCCATATCATCTAACCATTTAATAGATTCAATAATTCCCTGAGTCGCTTCCTTAGCTCTTTTCTGACTTTGTTTTTTCTTCATCTTAAACTTCATAAAGTCTTCATAATCTATTTTTGTAGCTATACCTGGAGTATCAACAAGCTTAAATGTTAATGATTTTCCCTTATACTTTATCTCAACTTGTTCTTTAAACTGAACATTTCTTGTTTCATGGGGTACTTTTGAAACCTTTCCAATCTCTTCTCCTGTCCAATCTTTACATATCCTATTAGCAAGACTTGTTTTTCCTGCATTAGGAGGTCCATAAAAACCAAGTCTGATATGTTTTTTTGATTTAAACATATCTATGAATATTCTTTTAAAAAAGTTCTTTATTATCTTAATTACCATCTTTATTACTTCTTCTTTCTAAAAGAGGGAGGAGTAGCTTTATTAATATTTTGCTTCTGTACTATAGGTTTTTTAGAAACAGGTTTTTTTCTTTTTTCAAGCTCTTTTTTGACTTTTTTCTTTTCTAATAATTTAAAGATAGGAATTTCCCACATTCCTGTTCTTTTTCCTTTATATTTTTTATAAGCATATGTTAATTTTTCGGATTTCCATGCTTTTTCCTTAAGCTTTCTAAACATCTCATCTTTACTTAACCCTTGTTTTTCAGCATTATCCATAAAATTAATTAAATTATATAATTCATCTTGATTTTTAAATAATTTATTTTCATAATGTCTTTTATACCATTCTTGTAGTGCTATATATATTGCAAAGGCTATTAATAAAAGCAATATTAATAATAATATTGTCCTTCCTATTGGTTTACAATCAGACCTACAATTATCTGCATTTTCCCCTTCTTCACACACTTTATTAAAATTACATGGTCCAAATTTTCCACTCAAAACAAATTCTTCAAAATCAGGAGAAAAATAAATACTAGGACTTGCTATTTCAGCTCTTCCAAATACTAAAAATTCTATATTTTTTCTTGTTGCAGCTGAAAAATCAGAAAGACTAATTCCTGTACTTGTTGAAAGATCAGAAACTGTTCCGTAATTAGATTTAAATTCAACTGCATTTTTAGGGTGATCTATAACTAGGTATATCTTATCTCTTGCTTCACTTGGAGAAATCCCCACATTAAAGATAGAGACAACAGGCCTAACTACATTATTATAACCTAATGAATAAACTTTACTGTCTATAAAAAGATCTAAATCCTGAACATTCCATGCAAATATTGTATCTATATATTCTGAGTCTGTTCCAAATTCAAGGCTTCCTGCTCCAAGTTGATTTAATTTAGAAGGATTTATTTTTGTTTTATCTATTATGAATTCCCCATTAAATCTTTCTGTTATTTCTAATGAATCTGGGATTTCTAATTCATTCAAGGAATTAAATATGCTTATATACTCTGTGCTAGATCCTCCTGCCTGTTCATATCTTGCTATTAATTCATTTATTTTTGTTTCTAAATTATTAAAATCAACTACTTTTTCTATATAATCCTTAATCCAAGAATCAAGTAAGGCTAATTCAGCTTTAACACTCTCTATATCATTTCCAGCTTGGACTAAGCTACTATTTAAGATTTTTTCAGGATTTTCAACTTTTACATTAAAAAATTTAGATTGAGATCCCAAATTACTTTCAACAGTTAAATTAAGAACATAAGTTCCAATAGCCAAATATTTATGAGATACAGTATTGGTATTTGTTATTTCAGAAGAATTATCTCCAAAATCCCATTTATATGCTGTTATATTCACTCCGGTTGCATCGGCTCTAAAAGCAATATTAGCTGCAGCAGGAACTGCCAAAGGAAAAACAGAATTAATTACAGGAGCCTGAATAATTGTTATTGTCTGATTAATAATAGAAGTTCCACCTAATTTTAAAATAGCATTCTCTGATCCATAAGAAGTTGGAACTTTAAGATTTGCTTTTGAAATATCTAACACAGTCATAGGCATATTGATATTAGGAAGAGAACTACTAATATCATATAATTGATCAGTAGATTTAGGTATTCCTCCTGCTTCATATGCAAAATAAAGATTTGACAAACTTACTTGCTGAGATTGATTTGATAATATTCTTAAAGGAATATAGCAAGTGCCTGAACAATTATAATCATATTTATCAGAAATATAATCCTCAATATAATACTCAACAACATCATTTTCAAGATCAGATAAAGCTTCTTTTTGGAGTTCATATTTATCTAATACAAAACTATTTAGTGGCTCATATCTCATTCCTTGAGCAAATATTGAAAAATCATGAGCATAATCTTCTAAAGAACCACAAGGATTTATATCTTCTAGGCCAAGTGTATATTTGTTTGCAGAAGATGAACTTTTTGCATTTATACATACTGTAAAATTTGTTGGAGATTCTATGCTAATATTTAATATACAGCTTATTTTTCCTTGTTCAGAAACAATTACTGAACATTGTTTTTGTATATCATCATTAAAAGCTTTTAATGTAAATTCAGCATCTCCACTTCCTTGAATATCTGCTCCTACTTTTAATCCAGCTCCAAAATCAATAACAAGATTATTACAAAATTCTCTTGTATCTATTGAAGTTTGTTGTTGTACTTGAGAAGGATTATAACATCCATAAACCTCTCCTCCACAATAATCATTAACAGAATCCCCAGAACTAGGAAGATGTGCTTTCCAGTTAGTTTCTCCATTATCAAGTATATCTATTTTTAATGGATTTATACATGAATTATTAGCATTTGAATCAACAGTTAAAGAAAAATTAGTAATTCTAGATATTTCATGGCCTTCTGTTATTTTTATGCCTATTAATTTACTAGCTCCTTTTGCTAATGTAAAGGTCTTGATTTCTGATCCTCCTGCTGAAGAAGTATAGTCACTTCCACAATCAGATGTTGAACAAAAATAATCAACTCCTGCATATTTATTATTTGCATCTAAAAAATCTTTTATTTTAATATTAGAACTAAAAGCAGTTAATTGAGAGTTCACAGGCTCATTTATTAAACTAATATTTATCCATCCTTTTAAGGAATCTCCAGGAGCATAAGTGTTCACAATCTCTCCTGAATTAGCTCCTGACTGAAAACTAGCTGCTACTAAACTAATTAGCAATATTATAGATAAAATTAATAATATATTAACTCTTTTTTTCATGTTTAACTTAGGAAAATTTAATTTATAAAGTTATTTAGTGATGAAAGCTATCTTAGTTTTTTGGAAGCATGGAAACCTTTTTTTGAAAAAAGGTTGTTATTAATTATCTTAGTTTCTTTTTATTAACAATATATATGTAGGTGCTAACAATAAGAAGCATAGCAATAATTAAACTTATATCTGAGAAAAAACCAAGCTCAGAGGTATCTGGACAAGAATAAGTTTTTGTGATGTCTTTACAATATTGAGAAAGCTCAGGAACATTTGGAACAGGAGTTGCTTTTATAGACTGAGTTAAGGTTCCAGTTGTATTACAATTATCATCAACACTTATCAAGGTGTATTCACAGCTCCCTACTTCTCTTTGAGTTGTGGACCCATCTAAAAGAGTACAATTTTCTATAAACATGAAATCAGAGATACATGCTTGATCCCAAACACATTCGCAATCTTTTACAAAATATGAACAATTTTTAGAAGGAAGCAAAATAGTCTCGATTGGGTTTTTTGTATCACAATATTCTCCTTCTAATATGCTATTAATTGTTTTTTTGCCTGTAAAAATATTAATATTATCCCTGAATTCACAAACTGATTGATTAATATAGTCACTACAAAAATTTATAGCAGATGTTCCCAAAGCAATACATTGTCCAGAGGAGCATATCTTATTATTATCTAAGGAACAGTTTATTATGCTATCTTCCCATTCAAAACAAGTTGTTTGAGTATTATTAACACACTGTTTTGATAGTTTTGTTTCAAAATCAATACAACTTAAGTTTAAATCATTAAGAATACATTCATCTTGGCAACAAGAAGATGGTTGGCCTATACATTTCCAACCAGATTCTATTCCACATGTTGAATTACAACCATTATCAAGAACATCACCATCATCACATTCTTCTTCTAAATCATTAATATAACCATCTCCGCATGTATTATTCATACATGTATTTAAGCAAGCATCATTATTATTAGTATTTTGATCATCACATTCTTCATTTCCATTTGGAATCCCATCTCCGCAAAATATATCACAATTAGTTAAGTTATAATATCTTCCTGTTTCAATATTATCCTCTGTTATGTTTCCTCCTGCTCCACAATAAACTTTTACTGTTCCTCCATTTGTTGTTGATTCTGCTCCTGAATTATCTATTGTTCCAAATATTTCCACACTGCCTAATGCCTTGATAAGAATTCCTCCCCCTGCTCCTGAGCCTCCGTCTGTTCCATCTGAACCCTTACTTGCGTCAGGGTTATCAGGATATCTTGGACCTCTACTACCTCCTGATGACAATCCAGTGTCATAAGCATCTCCTCCGTCTCCTCCGTCTCCTGCCTGTGTCTTACCAGTACTATAAAAATAATAAGACTCTCCATTTCCTCCATCCCCTGTATTGTGAATTCCTTTTGAATAAAGATTTCCATTTATAATTATATCTCCTATTGAATACAATCTTATTATCCCCCCACCGCTTCCACCAGCACCACCACCTCCTCCGCTTCCACCAGCAGTAGGGCAATCTGTATTCCTTCCTCCAGATCCACCATTTCCACCTGCTCCTCCGCCTCCTAAATAAACACTTTCGTCTTCAGAATTATCTTCATTTAAACCAATAGCCATATATCCTCCATCTTGTCCACTAGAATCTCCTCCAAAAGCTCCTCCTCCATCTCCGTGAGCAATGCAACTACCATCTGCTCCCCCTCCTATTCCTGAACCCCCAGAACCACAAGAACCATCCTTACAACCATCGCCACCTCCACCACCACCTCCTCCACCACCCCCATACCCTGCTCCATTCGCATCTATTGTTCCATTAATAATTATATTATTAGCATGAACTTCTAAATATCCAAAATCATTAGCAGTATTATCATAAGGCTTAACAGTTAAAACAACTCCTTCCATAACTATTAGATTATTAATATTAGTATGATTTCCAGATATTTCTCCGCTTGAAGTTATTATAAGATCTTCTCCATTATAGCTTGTTGTTGCAGCACTGACTATTGTAACTAAAAACAAACTAATAATTATTCCTAATATTAAACCTCTTTTCATGTTATATTTATGTTTTTTTATTTTATAAAACTATCTTACTTATCTTTGATAAGCTATCTTAGTTCTTTTGGCACACTAACATAGTTTCTTTGGCGACATCTATGCTTTCTTTTCTAAAGAAAGAATGATTAGCCTTTCATAACAGCCAACGGAACAAGCCTAGCAACCATCTTACCTATACCTGCTTCATGACTTACTTTTACAACTTCATTAATATCCTTATATGAAGAAGGAGCTTCTTCACTTAATCCTTTCCAGGAGCCTGCTTCAACAACAATATCTCTGGATTCAAGTTCTGCTTTTACCTGTTCGCCTCTTAATCTTTTTCTTGCACTTGTTCTTGATTCAACTCTTCCTCCCCCATGAGGGGCACTTCCAAATGTTATTTCTTCTGCTTTTTTAGTTCCAACTAAAACATAAGAAGCTGTTCCCATTGTCCCAGGTATTAATACAGGCTGTCCTATTTTTCTATAAGCAATAGGAATTTCTTTTCTTCCAGGTCCAAAACTTCTAGTAGCTCCTTTTCTATGTATACATAATTTTTGTTTCTTATTATCAACAACATGTTCTTCTATTTTTGCTATATTATGGCATACATCATAAACCAAATCTACTTTTGCTTTTGGAAAATAATGCTTCAGTTGCTCTCTGACATGATGCATTATTATCTGTCTATTGCAAAAAGCAAAATTAACAGCACAGTTCATAGCACTAAGATATTTTTTTCCAAGCTCAGATTTTATTGGAGCGTTAATTAATTCTCTATCTGGAAAACTTTCTGTGCCAAATTTTTCTTCCATAATTTTAATATAATCACTTGCTACTTGATGTCCAAGTCCCCTACTACCACAATGAATCATTAAAGTTATATATTTAGGATCTAAACCAAAACTTTTAGCTATTTTCTCGTCGTAAATCTCATCTATCTTTTGAATTTCAAGAAAGTGATTGCCAGCTCCAAGTGTTCCTAATTGACCTAATCCTCTTGATATTGCTCTTTCTGACACATCTTTTGGATTAGCATTTTGCATTTTTCCATTTTCTTCTGTATGATCTAGATCTTGTTTTGTAGCAAAACCTTTTTTTAATGCCCATTCACTTCCTATTTTTAATACTTCCATAATCTCTTCTCTGCTGTGTTTTTCTCCTCCTCTTCCAACTCCGCTTGGAATACTTCTATAAATAGCATGTAATACTTCTTTTTTTTGTTTTTCAAATTCTTCAACAGGAATATTTGTTGTGATAAGCCTTACTCCACAATTAATATCATAACCTACTCCTCCTGGACTTACTATTCCTTTGTTAAGATCAAAACCTGCTACTCCTCCAATCGGGAAACCATATCCAGAATGCATGTCTGCTAAAGCTAAAGAATATTTGACAATTCCTGGAAGCATAGCAACATTTGCTGCTTGCTGAATTGCGTTTTCTTCTACCTTATCTAAAAGTTTTTGGGAAACAAAGAGCTTTGCTGGAACAAGCATCTTACCTGTTTTAGGTAATTCATATTCTGTTTCTGATATTTTTTTTATTTCCTGCATTTTTATCCTAGTTCTTTTATCTCTTTAACATTGATGACAACAGCTCCTTTACAAGGCATATCCTTATTTTCAGGCATATCTTTAACAAAATCCAGCCACTCTCCTGAATCAAAATATTCTGCTTCTCCATCTATCCTCCATCCTTTTTCTTTCTGCCAGAATACTAAAGATATCTTATTATTTTCTTTAAGATTATTAACAGTAGTTTTCATATAATTATTAGTAATAACAATTTTATCATCTCTGACCTTAGCATACATTATAGCTATGTTATGGGGCTTTCCTTGTTTGTCAGCAGTGGCTACTGCAATCGTTGCTCTTTCCAGCTTATCTTTAATATTGTTTATATCCATTTTTATTCTAAATTGTTTATGTTTTATAGTTTTTTGCTATCTTAGTTTTTTTGGGTGCATCTAGCCTTTCTTTTCTAAAGAAAGGGTGGATTATACATCAAGAACAAACTCACATATAAACTCCTTTCCCTTCTTACCTACAAACATCTCATTATAAGTAATAGCTTTTACTTTATTACTTATCTCATAATTACTGGCCTTATCTCCAATTATCTCTGCTTCTAACTCATTATTCTCAAGCAATTTTATATTACTTATCTTACTTAAAATAAAATCCTCTGCATCTAATAAATATAAAAATTCTTCAAGAAATTTATATAAAAGATTTTCAGAATCATTTCCAACTAATTTTACTTTTTTCTTTATCTGGGGTTTAATCTCAATTTTCTCATGATCAAGAATTATTTCTTTCAAAGCCATAGCACTTTCTGAATAAGCCTGCTCAAAACTCTTTCCAATAGCTCTTATCTTCACATCTGCAGTATGAGGCAGAAATTTATACATTTTATTTTTCCCATAGAAATAATTTTAATTTCAAGGCTTCTGGCCTATAATCAGTTATATTTGTAGTAATAAAGATTTCATCTGCATAAACGTTTTTTTCAACAATAAATCCTAGACTGCATATCTCTTTATAATTACATATCTTAATATGAGAGTCCATCCAGCTCGGCCTTGTCTGATTTACAAAAGTTTCAACTTCAAGAGTATTGTTATTCAATATTTGATTTCTGAATTCATTATTTTTTAATATCTCATTAAGCATAAATCTCTGCATTTTTATTATCTCTTGATTTCTGTCCTCTCTTATCTCTTGTCTTGCAACTACAACAAGTAGGACTGTCATGATTATGAGCAGAGCTATAAATGCTTCAAGAATTTTTATTATTGCTTTTTTGTTTTTTCTTCTCATCTTAACTTCCCAACACTCTAATATTTATTATAACATTACTAAACTCTGCATCTTTATTAATTATCCTTATAGGAATATCTCTTGAAATAACCTCTCTATCTTTTCTTGTAAATCTCTCCCCCTTAAATATCTCCTCTTTTAAGGAATTATAAACATAAAATTCAAAATCAGTTTCTAATTCTAAAATCTCTTTTAACCCAATATAATTTTCATAATAGGTTTGATTAAATATCTCTATATTTTCATAAAAAACAATATCTTCAGTATTCAGGGATCCATATAAATAATCAGTTGAGGCTAATTCCTCACAACTCTCCAGATTATCCTCCTTTGGTTCTAACTTATCTGAAAAATAAATCATATAAAACCTATTAGTTCCAACAGGTTTGATTAAAATATCATCTCCTTGTTTTTTTGATTGAGTAATAGTTCCTTCTAGATCCTTAACAACTAAATTATTTCCATAATTAAGTATATCTTTTACTAAAAAGCAATTTTGAGGTCCATTATTAACAACTAAAGATAATGTTGTATAATTACTTGATAAATTTTTTAATATCTGATCTGAGGTTATATCCAGGAGAGTATAATCTACTTGTTTATTTATCTTAAGAGGATTAAGGATTATAAGCATAGCTACTAAAAATCCAATAAAAATAATCATTGATAATATCATTTCCACATGTGCCTGAGAGCGTTTGCACTTAACTAATCTTTTTATATGATAAAAATACAGGCGCGAGTTTTCTCTGAATCTCATTTTATCCTGCACCTCCTAAAAATGCATTAGCTCCTAAAGATATTAACAATGCTAGTGCAACTAAAACAAATGAATGTTTCAAGCCTGCTTTGATTTTCCCTTCAGATATTTTTCCAATAACAAGACCTGCAAAAAAACCTTGTGTAACCAATAAAAATAAAAAAGCATTTTTCATTGCTTCGGGATTTATTCCACTTCCCTGTAATGAAAACCCTCCTATATCTCCAAGTCCTACATCACTTGTTCCTGTTTCTAAACCTCCAATTCCAGAAGTAATTGGAATTATTTTAAATTGCATAACTAAGATTATAACTATAAATATCAAGAAGATTATATATCCTTGAACTGTAAGTGTATATATAGCAGCTCTTCTTTCTTTTTTTAATTTTTCAATCTGCCCTACTGATAATGCTACTGATTCAAGTATTGTTTCTATTTTTCCTCCTGCCCTCTCAGCCTCTCTTATCAGTGTTATAGCTCTACTTATTATCTTACTTTTAACATCTCTTGCAAATGTTTCAAGTGAGTCTTTAACAGGTATTCCTAATGAAATCTGATTTGCTAATTTGTTTACATGAGGATTTAAAGAACCATAATCCCTATTTCTGATATTTAGTATACTTTTACTTATAGGGGTTCCAGACTTAACACCCTCAACTAAATCTTTTGCAAACTCCAAGAACATCTCATCTTTATCTCTTTCTTCTCTTGCACCCAATAACAAAGAAGATAAGAAAGGCAAGCCCACTGCAACTAACGCTATCCCCAACACAAAATAAAACATATTATTATCAAAAAAATCAACAGTCAATAATATGGAGGAGACTATGACAATAATTAATGCTGTCCCTATTCCTATCCAGTGTTGTTTTTTTAAGATCATCTTTTTTTTTATTATTTATTTTTTCTGTTTTAAATTGAGAGGTTAAAATTTAGGTTGTTTAACATTTAAAAATAATATAAATCCTATGTTCAACAAGCTTATTATGATTATTATTAAAAAACTTAACATACTTGCACTTAACCCAAATCCAGCCCATCCAGTCAAACTAAGCATAACAAATACCATCATTAATATCATAGGAGCAGCAATAACAACACTAATATAAATATCCATAAAGGTTTCTGCAACTTTTGTATATTTTTCTCTTTCTACTCTATAATCAAATAAAAGCGTCTCAGCATGCTTATCTAAAAAGACCCTTAAGTCTCCTCCTGAACTAATAGAAGTAGCTAATCCATTAAATAGCAAACCTAATCTTTCAGAAGGGCTATTTTTTGAACTCAGCCTTAAAGCAGATACAATATCATATCCATAAAAATTAATATAATTCAATAACCTTTTCATCTCTCTCTGAGTAAAAGGATAATCTTTTGTTCTCACAATAATATCAAATATCTTGCTTGGCTCTAATCCAGATGTAGCAATAGCAGACATATATACTGTGATAAAAGGAAGTTCCTGATTAATCTCCTTTTCATATGATTTTCTCTGAGAGAAAGCAGAATAATAAAAAAGTATAAATGTCGTCAATGGAAGGATAAACAATACTAATACACCTATAAGCGGATTAAAGAATAATAATACTAGGAATATAAAAAATCCCAATATAGCAGAAATCATAGTTGTAAACAACATCATTGAAACATAACTTGTTAAGATAAATGGAGACGCTATCTTTCTAAGCTCTATATTTAAAGAATCAAAATACTTCCTTTTGATTAATTTATTTGAGATATTTTTAAAAATTCTATTTGAGACTTTAATAAAACCATTATACTTCTCTGCAATACTCAGATCTGTTTCTTTTTTCTTAAATTTTAAACTTTTTAAAAAACTTTTTTTAGATTTTTTAGGGATCGCTATTCCCTTATCTTTTATTTCTATTATATCTTTAAGATTTTTCTTCTTTTTCTTGCTTTCCTCTAATTCATTATAAAAGGGGATATTCTTGACAAGTTCTGGAACTGCATCATTTAGGGCCTTTAACTGAACAACAAGGGATTCAATATCTCTTTCTAATTCTCTTTTTTTGTTAATATCTACTTTTTCTCCTCGAGATTCAAGCTCCTTCATATTATTTAGAGCACTATTATCAGCTATTATCTCTCTTATTATCTGTTTTTCTTTTTCAATATTAGCCTCTAATAGATTAAAACTCATTTTTTCTTTAATAAAAATCCTAATTTATTTTGAAAATCCAATAGAATTTTTTTTGATTTTTCAAATTCCTGTTTATCCTTTGATTTATATGAAAATTTTAGTTTTTTAAAGCCATTCTCTATACTGTCCATCAATTGCACCAATAACATAATTTCGCTTGATTCCATTATTATACTTCCTCCTGTTTTTGTTTTAATTTTTCATAAATAGCAGAATTAATAAAATTAGAAATACTTCCATACTTATATTTATTATCTTCTTTTTTTAAGATATCTTTGATATTTTTAAGAAGATTGTCATCAATTCTTACAACTCCCATCTTAATAGTTCTAATTCATATCCTCCTAGTCTCGCTAAATACATCTCTATTAGATATCTGAATTTAAGAAGGTTTGTTACAATCTGTATCATAATGTAACATAATGTAACATCTTTATAAATCTTTTGGTTTTAAGCACTCCACTCTTTTCTATGCATATAGGCCCTTATATTAAGAAAACCATCATAAGCAATAATCTTTATCTCTGCTTCTCTCATAATCTCCACTGCTTTTTTAAGCTCATTTATCCATCCTTTTCTTGTTCTCTCTATCATCTGCTTATGGACAATCAATTTTTTAATTCCAGCACTAATGATTGCATTTGCACAAGAGATACATGGAAGCCAAGGCATCACCATTATTAGATTGTTTGTTCGGATTCCCTTTTTAGCAGCCTTGCATATAACATCTCTTTCTGCATGATTAGGATAAATATGTTTATTTTTTCCTTTAAATCTGCTTCTTTTCTGTTTAACTCCAGGAGGAAAAACATTTGCTCCTCTTAAAATAATTTTATTTTTCTTGACTAATAAGGCAGCATTATGTGTTGAAGGGTGATTGCTTTTTTTAGAATATTTATAACATTCTTTCAACAATCTCATATATCTAATATCTTCAGATAGCTCAATGTTCAGATTTTTTATATTCATCTTAAGCTGTAATTCCAAAAGTCTTTAGAACAGTAGAAGGATCCTTATAATAATGATTAATAATATCCTGGACCTCTTCAAATCTGATTATTTTTCTTTTAACTAACTCATTTAAAAGTAAAGCTCTGTTTCTAAATTCTTTTTCTAATTCTTGCATTGTAAACCCAAACCTTTTAGAAATCTTACTAAAAACACTACTTTGTTTTTTAAAATAAAACATGTCTTCCCTAGCATTCCATATAAAGGGAGTATTTGTTATAGCAATTCCCTTAGGATCAACATTTATAACCTCTACAATCTCTCTTAATTTCCTTGTTTCCTGATTATTCACAATAGCGTGAGTCATAATTGCTACACAATCAATAGTATTTATTAGAGTAGGAGAAAGATTAATAGGAGGAGTTTCAAGTCTTTTGATAAGAGTATCTACAGAATCTGAGTGTATAGTACTTAAAGAACTATGTCCTGAAGCCATTCCCTGAAAAAGTACACTAGCTTCTTCTCCCCTAACTTCCCCAACAATAACATAATCTGGATTTTGCCTAAAACTACTTTTTAACAAACTAAACAGACTTACTTCTCCTATTTTTTCTTTTCCAGCAGATGTTCTTGCTACACTTGGAAGCCAGTTTTCTCTAAAAAGACTTAACTCTCTTGTATCCTCTATACTTACTACTCTTGCTTCAGGAGGTATAAAAAAAGCAATAGCATTTAGTAATGTTGTTTTTCCAGAAGCTGTTCCTCCTGTAATTAGTATATTACTTTTGTATTGGATTAAAAGCCATAAATAAGCAAGCATTTCAGGACTTATAGTTCTTGAACTAACTAACTGAACAGGTGTCCAAGGAACTTTTGTAAACTTTCTTATTGTAAATGTCGGCCCTCTGCTTGTTATTTCTTGGGTATAAGTTGCATTAACTCTACTTCCGTCTGGAAGACTTCCATCTAGAATAGGATCTGCATAAGAGATATACTTTCCTGTTCTTTGAGCTAATTTCTCAACAAAACTTGTTAGATTATCTAAGGACTTAAATATAATATTGGTCTTCATGTTTCTATATATCCTATGGACTATATAGATAGGAGTATCTTTTCCATTACATTCTATATCCTCTATGAAATAATCTCTAGCTAAGGGTTCAACCTTATTTAATCCTATAAAGTCCCTATAAAGATAATAAAATAATTTTCTATATTGTTCCTCATCTATTTTCAGATCTAATTCATCTAATAACATCCTTGCTGTTCTATTTATATATTTGATTTTTGCTTCTTTAGTCCTCTCAACAAGAATATTGATATTAACAACTTCAGTCATAGCTTTTTCAATCTTATCTAAATTTTCTTTTTCTTCTTTAGATAGTATAGGCTCTTCTACTTCATAAACAAGTTCTCTTTTTTTACTATCCCAATAAAGATGAGCAGAGACATAAGGAGAAATCAACATATATCTTATATCTACTTTTGTCTTATCCTTAGAAATAGATATTGGAGGGATTGTAGGGGATGTATTTATCTCTATGGCGTCTTGTTCTGTTTCCTGCATTTTATAAAGATGACAAATCTATTTGATTGTCCTCTCCTCCTTTATTTTCAATTGATATTTCATAAGATATAGGTGCTGCTGTAAATACTTTTCTTTCTTCTTTATCATTATGTGTTATGTTTAGACTATCACCATAATCCAAGGTTAGGCTAATATCATAGTCTTTATCCTGCCCCTGAGTTAAAATGATAATATCTCCTTCTCTTATTGAGACTCCGGGTTCTGAATATTTTAAATTGCTACCTTTTAATATAAATCTAATAGCATCATTGCTAGAATCTATCTCTAGTTCTCCTTTTCTTATCTTAATATTAACTAATCTCTTATTCCCTGTTCCTACTAATGTATCTTTGATATCTTTGCTTAATATATTTAGGATAGAAATTGCTTCTTCAACAGAAGCTTTATCATCAAATTGCTTTATCCTAGGAGTGATTGCTGCTACAACAAGTGCAATTATAGAGAGACCTATCAAGATATAGACCACAGTTTCAACCCATATTTGTGCATTTCTTGACTTAATCATGGTTTTTTGTTTAACTTGTTTTTAAAAAAGTTTACCTCTTTTTTCTGTTCATTTTCAAAGATAAAGATAATTTTTTAGCTTATAGTATTTTTTGTTCTTATCTCCTTTCTATCTGCTTCTTCACATAATCTTCCGTTGCCGATAATTGGAGCCAAAATAATTTCATTGACTCCTGTTACATATTTTTGAGTATCATTAAATATGTAAGTTCTTTTTTCATTTGGATTTGGAATCTCTATTATCTCATTTAAATTATACATATTAACATTTGTATAATTTTTTCCATTTTCTATTCTAAATGCTTTTGATCCAGTAGGAGAACTTATGGTTATGGATAATCCTGTGAGATTATAATCTTCTCTCTGGCCTCTTTCAACACTAACAAAAGTCTGATTAGTATCTTCATTATAATATGTAAAACCATCTTCAACATTTATAGAAACTTGTCCAATTGTCTTGAAACATTCAGTAGAAGCTAAATTATCTCTAATCATTCTAAAAACAAAACCAGAGACAATAACCACTGCAGTAATAGCTAATAATATCAATAAAATAGTTGTTATAACCTGCTGTTGAGATTTTTTCTTCATATTCTGATTGTTTCCCAATCAGTTTTAGAAGAACAAGTATACTCTATAATCTCGTCTTTTTCACTTTTTCCTAATAAAATTGGGATGATATTTATTTCAGTAGTATCTTCTATTGTAATTCCTAATTCAGCTAAGTTAATTGTTTCTGTTCCTCCTGCAATAATGTTCACTTCTTTAGCTTTGATAACTGTTCTGGCCCCTCCGGATTTCCTTACTCCTACCTTATACACTGGAACACTTCCTATATTTGTTAAAATAATGCTTGATCCAGAGACACTTCCAGATAATTCTACTTCTTGACATTTTTCATCTATAGGCCTATTGAATTTAGTTACTTGTTCTTGAACAAAACCTCTTGCCCATAAAAAAATAATAGCAGCTAAAACTAGAACAAGCGCTATAAGCAATATAGTTGTAATAACAGGACTAAGTGCTTTTTTCTCTTTTTTCATGTTCTTGATAGGTTTTTTTAGTTTATAAATATTATCAAAAACAAGATTTATATACCTCTTAATCCTTGTAAGACCATGAAAAAGAGAGGGCAATTTTATATTATAGGTGCAATTATAATCGTAATTATAATATTAGGTTTGGTAGGAGTTAAAAATACAATAACCTCAAAACAAGAACCAGTTGCATTTTATGACTTAGGGAGTAATCTTTTAGTTGAGGGATCTAAGATAATTGATTATGGGATTTATAATCAAGGAAATATAGACGAGATAATCAGAAATTTTACAGATTTGTTTGTTGATTATGCTTCAAAAAACAAACAAGAAGATTTTGATTTGACTATTATTCAAGGAGATAATGAATCAGTGGATATAACAACTTATTCTAAGGCATCAGAAGGAGAAATATTTGCATTTATTGGAGAAGAGCCATTTACAATTACACCTAAGGAAAATTTTGTACCTGTTACACAAAATCTCAATCCTGGTGAAGGTAAAATAAAACTAAAGCTTTTAGAAAATGAATATAATTTTGATATTAAAAGTAATGAGAATTTTTATTTTATAATGACTAAAGATGAAGAATTTGAGAAATATATAATAGAAAATTCATAATCTTCTTTTTTTTAAAAAAAAGTTTTGAGGTGTTCAAAAAACTAAGATAGAAAATGAAAACAAGGAAAAATAAAAAAGCAATAAGTCTTATGGTATCTTATGTTCTTTTAATCATAATTGCATTAGGATTAGCAGCAGTTATATATCCAAGAATAAGAAATATTGTTCCTGAAAATTCCGAAGAATGCGATACTAATACTGCATTATCAATAAGATCTTATTCCTGTGCAATTACTCAAGATCAGGATGATGTCTTGTTTTTAGAAATAGAGAATAAAGGATTTTTCAGTGTTGATGGTTTTTTTATTAGAGCAGCAGATACAGATGAAGGAATCTTAAATATATCCTTAGAAACAAGAGATGTTGAAAAAGAAGCAGTTATTGCAGGAAGATATAATTTTGATATAAATGAAAAATTCCTTCCTGAAGAAAAAATCACTGCGAATTTTTCAATTAAACCATATGAAAAAATAACAAAAATACAACTCCAACCTTTTATATATGGAGAAAAATCAGGCAGACTTATTACTTGTGATAATATTATAACTCTTGATATAGATAATTGTAAAAATCAAAAACAACTTCCTATTAGTAATGAAGATTTAGCAGGATTTTGGAGTTTTGATAATTCAGATGAAACAGATTCTTCAGGACAAAATACTGCAGATATTATAGGAGATTTGAGTTTTGTTGATGGAAAGGTAGGAAAAGCTGCTGAGTTTACAGGAGTTGGCTCAGGATATATAGAAGTTAATCCTAATTCTTTTAATTTTGAAGATGAGGATTTTACTATTAGTTTTTGGGTGAAGTTAGATCAAGATGTAACTTCTATTATTTTTGATATGTGGCCTTCAGCAGGAATTGGAAGGTGGAATATAAAGAATATGAATGGAAAAATATATTTTAGAAAATATACAGATCCTAAGGATAATGATAATCTAAAAATAGCTTCAGATACTAATGCTTGGCAATTTATTACAATAGGGAGAAGGGGAACAAAGGGTTTTAGTTGTTTAAATGATAATGATTGTATAGAAGAAGATTTATTTGCCGCAGATGAGAATCTTGGCTTAGATTCTAAACTAATTATGGGATGTGATCAATCAGGATCTAATTGTTTAGATGGAAAAATAGATGAAATAACTATTTTTAAAAAAGCGTTATCTGAACCAGAAATAGCTCAATTATATGGTTCTTAGTAATACCAAAAACCTTATTAACTACTAATACGTAGTTATATAATGAGAGAAAAACACCCTTTTAGTAAATTAGTTAGTATAATTTTAGCCACGCTTGCAGGCATAGGATTATCAAAATCAGAGTCAAAAGCAGGAAGTTTAATACAATCAAATTCTTATGATAGTTCAGACTGGAATATAGATACTCCTTTTTATCAAGATCCCTTGGGAAGTAGTCAAACTTCTAATCCAGTATCAAGAGTCTGGCTAAAAGCAGATGATATCTCTCCTATAACTAATCTTAATTTTTATGCTGCTGGATTAGTAGAATATCCTCTTTGGGAGGAAAATCCTGTGACTGAAAAAATTGATCCTGTAGAAGGAGCAATGCTAAGAGATGATGATGGAACAGATTTTAAAATAACAGGAATAGAAAATTTAGGAAGAGAACCAAGAATATTTGGAACAAATAAATATGTTTTTACAAGAGATTTTTATAAAGTTAAATTAGCAACAACATCTACTAATGCCCATAATAATTTTAATCTGAAATTAGATCTTATCACAAATGAAGATAATTCTACATCTACTAATGGATCATTAATTTTTGGAGTAAGGTATGCCCCTTATGGAGAAGATGATTATTATGGAAACAGGGTATGGACAATAGAAGAACCAGATACAGACCATGATGGACTGCCGGATAAATATGAACAAGCCTACTCAGGAAACCCAACAAATCTTAATCCAAACGCAGATGATGATGGAGATGGAGTAATAAATAAAGACGAGTACATAGCAGGAACAAATCCAACAAACCAAACATCTGTTTGTAGAATTACTAACTTTGAAAGAAATCCAGATAATAGTTTTACTGTTAATTGGCAAGGAGCAGATGAAAACTTTTGGGAAACTCCAAGAACATATACAGTATCAAGAAGCACAAATGGTGTTTCTGAGCATTATAACTCATTAGAATCTAATCTAACTTCAAGAACATACACAGATACAGAAACATCTGGAAATGGCCATGGTTTTTATAGAATAGAAGTAGATGATTAATCACACCTTCTTTAGAACGATTATAATATTTAACATCATTATTTTAGAGATGTAGCTCAATCAATACCTATTAACTCAATTGCATCAATATAACATTATCATAATATCTTAATACTATTCTAAAAATAAGTGCAGACTCAGAAGTTAGCTCAACACATATTAAAACAGTTAACCTCAAATCTCCTCAGTTTCGCTACCCTCTAAGCATCTTAACTCATACTTAGGGCTGCTCCGATCAAGGTCTGACCCAGTTCACATAAGCAAGATCAAAAAGGACAAAACCTCAACGTTGACTTGAGGACTTTTTAACACATATATCACGTGCTTCCTTACAGCTTGCCTAAAGCCCATTTGCAAATAGCGGAGGGCTAATCCGCCAGCCTAGTCTGCATATTTTATAAGGAGAAAGGGTTTTTAAGTTTTATCATATCAAGCAAAAAGCTTAATCAAAATTATCAAAAGAACAATACTAATTCCCAAACTAATACTCAAAATTATCAATTTATTCTTCATATCACTTGATTTTGAACTAGTCCCTGCTACTATCTTTCCATTCAACTCATTTCCACCAAGAGAGACAATCTCAGTTTCTTCTTGCTTCTCTTTACCCAGAAGAATCTCAATGATTTCTTCAACATTTTCCTCAGCATCATCAAAATAGGCTTTAATTATAAATTCATAAGTCTCATAAGAAACATTTTTTGGTATGAAAACACTTAATTTCTTAACAGCTTCATCATCTCCCTCATCATATTCCTCTAATTCAAAAATCTCTGTTTTTTGATTTATTCCTAATTTACTATTCTCAATATTGATATAGACATCTTCATCTTTACTTCCTTTATTTTTTACTCTCACATCAAAATCTAACCATTCTCCTGAATTTCCTTGTCTCTCACTATAATCTATTTTATCAATAACAACATCATGTTTATCTCTTTTAATCTCTATTAGAACATAATCTTGATTACAATATATTTCATCTTCTTCAATTATTCTTGCAAAAATAGCATAATCATTATTTTCTTCTAAATCTTCAGAAATATCAAACTCAAATCTAATATCTTCATCCTCTCCTCCATCTATATCAACTGAATCTTCATATTCTTCTATTTCTTCGTCTTCAGAAAGATCATAAAGATAAGCATTAATATCAAAATCAAGATCTTCATCAGCATTATTATCTATCTTTAATCTAACATTAATTGTATCTCCTATCTTAAAATCATCTCCAGAATCTGGATTTTCTATTTTTACTTCAATCATACTACTTATATTTCCATTACAAGTCTCTACATCATTAAATTCAGGAGGTTTTTCAGAACATGGAATATTACAACATGTATCACAATCATAAACACCTAAAAATTCTCCATTACAAATCTGATTAGATGAACAATTATAACCATTTACCTCAGAACAACTAAAATCACCTATATCTCCAACAAAAACATTCCATTCTTGAGTTCTAGAAAGATTTCCATCTGAGACAACAGCCTTAACATAATAATTTCCTTCTGGTTGATTAAACAAATAATTATCTCCAGTAACTGTAAAATTATTATCTAGATACCATAAAATACCAAGATGATCTCCATCAACATCATAAGCATTAACTGCAAACGCTTGATCTTGATTACTTAAAACTCTAGGATTAATATCAGGAGAATAACTTACTATCTCAGGAGCATCATTTACAGGCAATATCTCAACCTCAAATAATAAATCTGTATAAGATTCATTATCATGTGCCCTTATTACACAAGAAGCATTTCCAAAATAATCTTCATCTCCATTATACTCAATCTCCATATTATTTTCATTTGCATCACATTGCATATTAGTCTCTTCAACAATCTCAAAATAAATATCTCCTCCTTCTGGATCTGTAACATTTACATCACATTCATAGTCCTCATCTTCTTCTATAATTAAAGAACAATTTAAATTATTAAAAACAGGAGGCTCCCCCATACTTAAAACAGTTAATAATACTGGATTTGAATAAATAGTATCATCTTCATCACTTGCTTCAAAAACAACTGTCTCATTTCCAAACCAATCAGGAATAGGAACAAGTAATAAATCTCCATTACTATCAATTGTAATATTAATATTATTATTTCCAGTTACATTAAAACTTAAATCTGAATCAACATCTAAAAAATGATCATATAAACCAAAAACAGGCTTAATACTAATATCTTCATTCCAAGTTAGATCTGAGATATTTGTATGAAAAACAGGAGCATCATTAACAGGAGTTATATTTAAAATTAATTCAAAATAAGTATATAATTTTAAGTCTGTTGCATAGATTCCTACCCAGTCTTCTCCAAACCAATTATTAACAACAGAAAAATTAAGAATTTCGTCTTCAAAACTTTCTAAAATTATATTTGTATTACTAGAAGTATTAACAAATATATATCCTATATGTTCTATATCTGGATCATAACAATAGTCACTTAAATTTACACTCATATTTGTATCTTCTTGCCATTCAATATAAACACTACTATTGCAAACAGGAGCTTGATTCATATTATCTACTTCAACTTCTGCTAAAGCACTACTATTCAAATATCCATCACTAACAGTTACATTAAAAACATAATCTCCATAATCATAACTTTCTGTCTGCCAACTAAAACTATTATTAATAATTGTAAATCTTGTATCATTAATATAATAAGTCATATTATCTCCTTCTGGGTCAACAGCATGAACAATAATTTCTGCTATTTCTCCTTCATCTACTGTTGCCCTATTTATAGGTAAGATAATTGGAGCATCATTTTTACAATTCTTATAAATATCATCTGAATCTGGATTAATACTTGGATCTGAATCATCACAATCTTGTCCTCCAACAACACTAGAATTATAACCATCAAGATCAATATCAACTAAATCTAATCCATTACAATCTTCATCTATCCCATTATAAGGAATTTCAGTTGCATTTGGATTAATATCAATATTTGAATCATTACAATCAAATTCAGAATAAAAACCATCCTCATCTTTATCTTCTCCAACTAAAACATAATTAATTGAATTCTTAAATAATAATCTAGAATCACTTGTCCAAAAATCAGACTCTGTAATCCCAAAAAAAACCCTTCTTGGATTTTCTTTAGTTGATATAACAAATTCTCCAGGATTATAACGTGTTGTAACAATCCTAGTTGTTGAATATTTTCTTCCATCTAAAAAATACATAGGAATTCCTATTCCTCCATCTTTTGCTTGAGTATAAACTTGAAATTCTTCACTACTTACTCCAAAACTAATAGAACTTTCATTATCATAAATTCTAGCATTTAATGCTCTACTAGACGCTGTAAATCCCATACTATCACTCCATCCATCATAATAATCACTACTTGCAATCAAAGATTTATAATTATTAACATCAGCATCTCTAATATTATCATTTCCTATTAACAGTATATCGTATTGAGAAAGATTTACAGAATTCATATCTGAATCATCAATAATATCATAACTTAAATTCAATTCATTAATAACATCTATAAAATTTTGATCAGCACTATTCTTAACAAGATAACCTATATTTGTTGCACTAACAAAACTAATTAAAAATACTAAAAAAAACATTAATAAAAGGATTTTTTTCATTTCTCATGTTTATCACCTTTATTCTTTTTTGGGTTTAATTGAGTTCTTTTATTTAAGATATAAATAAAATATATCAAGACAATAGTAAGTCCTAAACTTGAAACTAATAATAAGACTATAGATGCATTTTTATTTCCGTCTTCAATATTAAAGATATTGCCAAGACTGATATTTTTATCTACTTCATCCCCTATATCATTATTATCCCAAATACCCTTTTTAGAAGGCCTTATAATTATTGTTGAAGATAGAGCAACTCCTGCACCTTCTTCTGTAACAGGATTAAAAAAAACATCAACTGTTCCTTCAACATCTTCTACTTTTCTTACTTTTATCTGAATTCTTGCTTTTTTATCCTGATTTGGACCTAAAACAAATTCATTATCTAATACTTTAACAATACCTTCAAGATTTTCTGAAGGTTCAACAGTTATATTAACCGAAACATTATTTACATTTTTAACAAGTATAGTTCTTTCAATTGTAACTCCTCCAATCCCTACTTCAGGATATAAAACCATTTTTGCATTTCCAATAGCTCCTGTTATCGCAGAAACACAACTAATACTAGAGAATAACATTAAAAAGATTAATACAAATAAAGTTGGTGATTTACACTTCATTTTAGTAATTACTTGAAAATTACAGCATTTATAAAGATTTATATTCTCATATATATAGACTAAAATCTATACCTAGCCCCAATAGTTGCCCTGATATTGTCAAATGCAACATCTCCATCAACATCTCCTACTTCTCCTTCTAGATTCATACTTCCTCCAGGCCAGTTTAAAGTAGTAGAAGTATTAGCTCCATTATATGAAATAGTGTTTCCACTTCCTATTTCTGCACTCCCATATATCTCCCAGTTTCCAATATTATAATTAGCACCTAATCCTACTCCAAGATAAACTATATTCCCTTCTGCTGAAGCACTTTCAGTTCCTTCTGCTGAAAAACCTCCTCCTGAAACACTTCCAGATCCAGTTAATGTACTTTCAGCTTTAGCCCATAAGCCTGATAATTTTGCCCTTAAATTAAGTTTTCCAAATGATTTTTTCCAAGGAATAAAATAAGCTTCAATTCCATTTAACTCACTATTGATTCTAGATGTAAATTGTCCACTCATGCCTGCTGTTCCATAACTATCTAGAGTTGTTTTATCACTTGCTTGCCCATGAACAAAACCAATACCTCCATCAAACTTTAATTTTTTTCCATCCCACAAAGGAATTGATATATCCTCTTTTTCCATACCTAAACTAATTCCTCTAAAATTAGGACTAAGATTATGTTTTTGAGTTGGAGAATTATCAAAAGTGGTTTTATTAATATCAACATTATTTCCTAAACCGTGAAAATACTCAATAAAAGCTTTCCAACCATCTTGAGCAGAAGCCGCACCTGTACCTAACATTCCCACTAAAGAACTAATTGCCCCTATTCTTTTGATTTTGTTTTTCATTATCTAATTTAGCACCCCTATTGTTTTTAAATTTATATGAGATTTAAAAAATATTTTCTATTATCTAAAACCATCCCCAACAAGTATCATATACTGTTCTATAACAAGTTCTACAATGTCCTAAATAACAAGGATCACATTCATAAGATTCTTTATGAGGATTACATTTATATGATTTCCATTGTTCTTGTTCACATATAGCTGAACAACCATCTTTACTTACAGTATTACCATCATCACATTCTTCTCCGGCATCTAAATTTCCATCTCCACAAACAGGTTCTGAAGTACAAGTTCCATTAACACAATCAATAGCACAGACTTCAATTAACTGAGCTGTTGTTGAATTAGTACATGTTGCTGAAGGAGTACTTGGATTATTACATATAAAACTTAGAAAATATTGATATACATCTGTATTCTGACAAAATAGATTTCCTATAAAACCATCTGTTCCACAATCTGAATTATCTTCACAAACATAATCTTGACATATTCCTGCTGCGCAATAATCATCACATATTGTAGTAATATTTGAAGTTATATTTGAACAAGAACTATTAACATCTCCTGGATTATTACAAGTATAATTAATATATTCTTGAACAGAATCATCTCCAATACAATATGGACTTCCTATTGCTCCATCAATACCACAATCTGAATTATCATAACAAGTTATATTAGTCTGATTTGTACATGCTCCATTCAAACAAGTATCTGAACATATCTCAATAACTATTGTTGAATTATCAGTCTCGCAACTATTATTTACACAAATAGGAGTTATAACATCTCTAGTAACATTTAATCCTACACAATAATCAGTTGAATTATATGGAGTTCCACAATCTGTATCATTTACACAAACAGGACTATCACAAACTCCGCTAGTACATCCATAAGCACACACATCTAAAGTGATATTAATAGTTGAGTTTCCACAACTTGAATTAGTTAATCCTGGCTCATTACAATAAAAACTTAAATATTCTTGAGTTACATTCTCTCCTATACAAAACAAAGGCCCTATAAATCCATCTGTTCCACAATCTGAATCATTATAACAAGTTACATTAGCACTACTATTTACAACTTGTATTAATCTTGTTGCTATATTATCACTAGGATCAATATCTACAAAGCCATCTATACTAGCTACACAAGTTATAGTATATGTTCCATTTTCATAATTTGAAAAATTATAATTATTATTATTTGCAATAGTTGTTGTCTCTCCAACACTAAGATTATTTCTTGCTGATGCCCATGAATCCATAACAACACTATTTGAAATATTACAATCTATAGTTATATTCTCTGTAAAATTTCCAATATTTCTTGTTCTAAACTGGATATCCCATTCCCCATTTCCATTATTAACAATTATAGGATCATCTGTAACAACATCACTTGGATCCCTTATTCTTATCCTATTTCCAAAACCATCATAATTATCATCAAATCCAATATTATGTCCTAAACTAGAATTAATACATGTTCCATTAAAACATATATCTGAACAATTTTCAACAAGTGTTGTTGTGTTTGTCAATCCACAACTTCCATTTACACAAATAGGGTTTAATAGATCTCTATAAACATCATTTACTATACAATAATCAGTTGAATTATATGGAGTTCCACAATCTGTATCATTTACACAAACAGGAGGAGTATCGCAAGTTCCATTAACACAATCATAAGCACATTCTTCTAACATTATTGGAAAAGTAAGATTAGAACAATAACTAATAGGCAATCCAGGATTACTGCAGAAAAATAAGGCATAATCTTGAGTTCTATTTAATCCCACACAATAAACATCTCCTATAAAACCATCTGTTCCACAATCTGAATGATTAGAACAAGTTATAGTCTGATTAATACAAGTTCCATTAACACAAGTATCACTACAATTTTCATATAACTCAGTGGTATTAAGAACATCACAACTATTATTTACACAAACAGGAGTTAGATGATCTCTATATGAATCATCTGCTATACAATAAGGGGCTGAATAAGATTCATTTCCACAATCTGTATCATTTACACAAGGAGGACCATTACATGTTCCATTAACACATCCAAAAGCACATTCTTCTAAAGTAACATTTGCAGTAGTATTACCACAATAACTTGAATTTGTTCCTGGATTACTACAAACATGATAAATATACTCTTGAGTAGAATTATCCATAATACAAAATGGATCTCCTATTGGCCCATCTGTTCCGCAATCTGAATCATTATTACACCCTATACAAAATCCATCAAGACATCCTGATGTACAATTTGCTATCCACTGAGAAGTATTTGTCAATCCACAACTTCCATTTACACAAATAGGATTTAATAGATCTCTATAAACATCATTTCCTACACAATAATCAGAAGAATTATATGGACTTCCACAATCTAAATCAACTATACAAGTAATATTAGTTTGATTAGTTACTTGTAATAATCTTGTTGCTGAATTATCTGATGAATTAGTATCAATAAATCCATCTATACTTACAATACATTCCAAAGTATAAAATCCATTTGAATAAGCTGAAAAATTATAATCATTCATATTTCCAGTTGTAGTTGTACTTCCTATATTCAAACCTGTTCTTGTTCTTAACCATGAATCAACTGTTCCTGAACTTCCAGTAATACTACAATTTATAGATATATCTTCTTCAAATTCTCCATTATTTCTTATCCTAAACTGAATATCCCATAATCCATTTCCATCATCTATAATTACCGGATCATCAACAACAGCATTACTAGGATTTCTTATTCTTATCTCATGACCATAAGTATCATAATTATCATCAAAACCAACATCATGAATTCCTGTAACACATACTCCTAAATAACAAGTATCTGCACATATTTCTAAAAGTGAAGGCCAAGTATTATTAGAACAATAACTACTTGTTTCTCCAGGATCATGACATGTAAAACTTGCATTATTTTGATAAGCATCATCTCCAACACAATAAGGATCTCCAATAAGTCCATCTATTCCACAATCATAATCATCAAAACATTCTATCCAATCATGTCCACAATAACTTTCTTCTGTTCCTGGATTTACACAATAATCATAAGTATGATCTTCAAAATCATTACAATCTGCATCATTATGACATTCAATTAAAACAGCATCAACACAATCAATAAATAATTGTCTTGCTTCATCTGTCCAATATTCTGTTTTTGCAATTCCAAAAAAACATATTTTATCTCCTGCTATTTTTCCATTAATCAGATGAGTTCCTCTTTGAGCAGTTGCAACAACATCCCCAAAATCATAATCCTCTTCTCCTGTATAGGTTCTTGCAATAGCTGTAACATTTGCTTTATTATGATCATCTAAAAAATAATAAGGAATAGCTACTCCTTTTAATCCTTCTAGTCCTTGGGTGTAAACTTGTTGTATGCCATTATCAACCATATTAACATATAAAGGATTAGTAGATCCTAACTGAGAAATACCATCTCTATCTGTCAAGCCCCAATCTTCTCCATAATATTTATTCATAATAACAGCAGGATAATTATATATTTGAAGATTTTTTGTTTTTCTTACTCTTGCATCATCAATAAAAATAATACTATATTGAGATAAATCATAAGTTAGAACTTTTGAATCTTCAATTACTTCCACTGTCAAACCCATATCTGAAAAAACATCTAAAATATTATAATCAACATTTCTATCATTAACAAGTATATAAGCTACATCTGCCGCACATACAATTTGAATTAATAAAATTAAGAATAAAAAAGAAAATAAGATCTTTAAGGATCTGTTTTTTTCCATGTTTTTATATATCATTTTTTTATTTAAATTTATCTTACTACTTTTAATTGATGAATTAATAATCAACAATAAAACTTACTTCCTCCTTATCACTATTTCCTGCTTTATCACGCGCTCTTATTGTAACATTATGCTCTCCTTTTCTGAAATATCTTCTTCTATATCTATCTTCTCCATACTCATCACACCTATTACAAAGTCTTCTCCATCTTGGTCTTGAATCTAATTCATCCTTATATTCTATTGTAACCTCTTCACTAACACTAACATTAAACTGAACATATCTTCCATGAACAGAACTATTAGGAGCATAAAGAGTCATAATAGGAGAAACAGTATCTACTTTAACACTAACTGCTTTTGATTCAACAGTATTTATTGTATCACTTACATTAAACCAAAAAATTATTTCTTCTCCATGATGGTCTGAAATATCTGCGTCTGTAACACATTCTTGATTTCTTCCAGATACACAATTAGATAAAGATTTTGTTCCATTCCAAAATAAGGTTATATCTTGTAGATTAGCTTCTGTATATTTAATTAAAAATTCAGAACCATTAATAACAGAATTTCTTCTTGGCATTAATTTTGATATTCTTGGTTTTCTTGAATCTATAAATAAAGTTATATTTTCTTGTCTTATAATTCCAAATTCGTCTGTCGCTTTTATGGATATAGTATTATTCCCTTCTACCAAAGATTTTATCTTTCTTCTATTGAGCCCATATTCATTGCAATTCCCGCACAATTTTCTCCATCTTGGAATCCTATCATTATAATTAATATACTCTAATAATTCAACTTCATCATTAAAACTTATATTAAAAACAACTCTTCTTGTATCATAAGTTTTATTTTCAGGAGAATTAACAGTCATTGCAAGAACAGAAACAACATTAATATCAAAACTCCATGTAAGTGAAGAGTTTCTTCCTGAAAAATCAGATACATTGATTGTTATATTATGTGTCCCTATTGATAGATCTGAATCAGGAATATAATTTATTGTTGCATCTATTGAATCAGCAAGACTTATATCAGACTCAGATGTAACGTCTATTCCATCTACAAGCATAACAACACTTGAGATATTAATTCCTGAATTACTTTGAAATACATCATCAAGATAAGCAGATATTTCTGGCCTTAAATCATTATTAACAATAGAATTATTTCCAGGATTAAGATTTGTTATAACTGGGTCTGTTAAATCAATATAATAAATCTTACTTTGTTTAGATTCATTTCCACATACAAACTCAGTAAACCAACTTAATTTCAATGTTCCTGCAGATTCTACAGGAGGAGCATTAGGAATATCCTCTAATCTAAATGGAAGAACATATCTTATCAAATCTTCATTATCCCATCTATAAAAAACATCTCCTCCAATAGCATCTTTTATCACTGAAAATTCTGGTTCAGTTATATACCAACCATTATTTCCATCTGGATCATTAGGAGAAACAGAGAAATTAGTTCTTTTTCTTAAATAAAAACTTTTCCATGAATTATTATAAACTCTTGAATTAGTATCAGTTGCATATACATTCCATAAAATATTACCTTCTCCATTACCTAAAAGCTCTGTATCAGGAATAGTATATGTCGCATGACTATCCCTCATAGTTACTGATTTATTATAATTAGTATTATTTATAATATAAGAAAACCAAACCTCATCATATAATCCTATCAAATCTGCTTCTAGGGTTATATTATCTGTTTCATATTTACATATAAGATCTGTTTTATTTATTATTTTTATTCCTATAATTAATTGAAGAGTAATATTTCCTAAATCATCTGTTGAATTTTTTAAATCTCCTGCAACATAATAAGATCCTTCAGGATAATCTCCTGGAACAGTCATATCCTCTATTATAGAAGCAAGACTATATTTAGCTCCGTCAGCTAATTTAATATTTGATCCATTAATATAAGCATAAGGAACAAGTCCATCTGTTGCATTTTGAAGATAAGTTAGAAAAGGTTCTGGAACACCTCTTGCAATATAATAATTTTTTAAATCAGAAGAAGAAACAGTTGAGTTAATCAAGTAAAGTGGAAACATTTCCTCTTTAAGAGGTTCATTACTTACTACAGAACTCTTAAATTGAATAGAATAATCAAGTAAGCCATCTCCATTTGTCAGAAGATTAAATCCATAGCTCATATTTCCAGGCATGTCCCATAAATCAGTTCCATTGCCTGCTTCAACCTCAACATATTTTAAAGTTGGAGCAGCAGAAATAAAAAAAGCCAAACTACAAACTATTACTAATAATACTAGCAGCCCTTTTTGATTCATTTTTTATTATTCTCATCCTCTCTTATTTTCAATAATCAACAAGAAATTCTATTCTCTTAGCAATAGCATTTCCTGCTTCATCAATTATCTGAATGTCAAGTGTATGCAATCCTCTTCTAAAAGATTTCTTTTTAGAGCATTCTCCATCTCTTAATCTAGATCCTAATCTTCTCCATCTTGGTCTTGAATCACTATAATCTATATAAGATACTTCTTCAAAGTTCTCTTCTGTAATATTAAAATTAAAATAAATATATTTTGAATATCTTCCTTCTCCTTGACTCCAAAAAGAATCTGGATTATTTAATATAGGAGAAGTAGTATCAACATCTAAGTATAAGTGTCTTGATTCTACAACATTGCCTGCTATATCTTCTAATGTAAAATAATATTCTATTTCTTGACCATCATAAGCTGATAAGTCAACATAAGTATCACAATAATATTTTCCCCTATCTTCATAACAATCATTTTCAATATCTAATTGCTTTTGTTGATCTTCATAATATAAGATAAGTGTTTCTGGATTTGATTCTGTAAATTGGACTTGAAAATTTCCATCTGCAAAACCTCTTCTTGGTTCTGTTTTACTTATTTTTGGTTTTTTACTGTCTATAAAAAAACTAACATCTTCAAAAGCTTCATTTCCAACAACATCTACTGCTTTAATAGTTAAATCATTTTGTCCTTCATCAAATGATCTTCTTTTTCCATAACTATAACAATCTGAACATATTCTTTTCCATCTTGGTCTTGATTCATGATTTTCAATATAATATATATCTGCTTTTTCATCTAAACCAATATCAAAGATAATTGATCTACTTGTATATAATTCTCCTTCAAGAGGATTACGAAGATCAATTACAGGGGCTTCTCCATCAACTTCCATTGATCCTGTATCTGTAATATCTGCGCATTCTCTTGGAATACCCATACAAACCATCCAATTTCCTTGATTAAAACAATTATCTACATCATTATAAGCATTCATACAAAATTCACATCCATATGAACTTCCACAAGTTCTATCTGGAACTTTAGGGTTACAAAAATCTATTCTTTGGCCATCTGTAAAACAAGCCCAGAATTCTGCGCTTACTAATGGAAAAAGTAGAGCTGCAACTAGTAAAATTTGCAGGATTTTAAGTGTATTTTTTTCTTTCATTTGTTTTTTTCTGATTTTCCAATTTAAAAAATTCACCTCTTTCTCGTTCTCCTAAATTAAAATAAAAAAAATAAAAAAAATAATCAAATTTTAAATAGCTTCTCCCCAGAAGTATAATGCTCCTGAATCAAAGTCTCCATTACATGGCTCTGGTAAGCTTAGCCTAAATGTTAAGGCCATTTCAGCTCCAGGTGCTAATGTATTAGCTACAAAATATGGGCCATTTGCCTGTACTTGTAGTATTTCATTATTGTTATAGAAAGGTGCTGGGTCATTAAATCCTGTTCCGTATACAATAGGAACATAACCTTCTGCATCACTTCTAGGATCTGCAATAGAACTGTAAGCTCCAGATGTAGCAAAGTAATTAAAATTACTTAATGCAAGCTGGTTTGTAGTTGGACACATTGCTCCACTTGTTGCAGTGTCATAAAAGTCAGTACCTGAAATAAACATGTCAAGCATAACTCCTGATCCAACATCAGCATCGTTACCAACTAATAATGTAGTTGAATAACTCATTGTTCCAGGTCTTACGTCTTCAAATACAAGGTCACCATCAATGCTTAATAGAATAACTGGGTTTAAGAACCAGTATTCGTTTTCAGCCATTGTTCCAGCTAAACCATCAAGATCTAAAGCTTCAACTGTTATCCAGTATTCACCATACATACTATCTCCTGTTTCAACAGTAAGAGTACATTCATAGTATCTTTGAGTTGCTGAATCAAATGCAGTTCCTGTAAGATCTTCTTCTAGGATTCTTGCATTACATTCTGCTGGAATTGAACCGCTATAAGGATCAGCTAATTCGATACAGTTAACTTCTATATCATTGCCTGCTCCTTGTACGTCTCCGATTGTAGCATAAACATCCTCAATCTTATTGATTCCGTTTTTATCCATTACCAAAACTCTCCATTGGATTTGTTCACCTTCAAAAGCATAATTATTTACTCTCTCAAGTAATTCTTCTCCATCTGCTGAGAATCTTCCAGGTTCTGTTGCATCGTCATAAACAATTCTGTTATCACACATCCAAACTAAAGGAGCAAAATCTTCTGTTCCAATATCTGGAATAATTGGTGATCCAACGCTTACAGCCATAACCATTGGTAATGCTGTTACTATAAGAGCCATTACTAATATACCTAATAATCTCTTCATTTTTTATAACCCCCTTTCAGCATATTTTAGTATATGAGATCTAAGAGAGTTTCTAAATGTTAGTATTCTAGAATTACACTCCTTTTGAAATCTCATGATTAGATACACTGAATTTAGTATTTAAACATTATTGTAATCCTAAGCATATTTTCTTTTATTACTTATTATTGATGAAAAAATAAAAATTTAGAAGTTATCGACGGGAAAATAGAAAAAGAATATAAAGATTTATAAATGATTTTTTTAGAAGATATAAAAAAACTAAGATTATTATTATTCAAAAGAAATAAAAAATTACAAAGATCTTTTTGTTGCAATAGCTAAAACAGTTATAAGTAGGATTAAACATAATAATGCTAAGATCCATAAAAAGATTTTCCAAGCTTTTGCTAAAGCTTTTTCTTGTTCAGGAGATGTCAGATCAATAGCAGTTTGATTTCCAGATTGTGTATTTAAATTTGATACTAAAGATATTCTTGGTCCTGCATTTCCATCGTCATCGTCATCGTCATCGTCATCATCGTCATCATCGTTGTCAGGATTATAATTAAAACTAACACTATCTATTCCAATACCATTTGAATTCTGACCCCATACAACTAATGTATTTCCTCCTTCTTGAGCAGTTATAGTTGTGCTTGGAGTAAAAGTTATATTAGGTCCATTATTTAAAGAATAATACCATATATCAATAACTTGATTAGCAGTTACTATTAAATCAATTACAGCATAATCATAAGTTGCTCCATTTACAGGAGATATAATTGAGATTATTGGGACATTTGAAGAACTGTTTCCATCACTAATACTAAAAGCAAGTGTTTGAGTACTATCTAGGTTATCATCTCCGTAAAAACTCGCATTTGCAATTCCTCTTACAACAACTAGATAATTACCTATTTGAGAAAATACTGATTTATTAAAACTATGAGAAGTATAATTAACAGGATCTGGATTAGCATCTAAGAACATATAATCTGTATCAATTAGAACAGAATTTCTGTATATACTAATATAGACAGAAGTATTTCTTGGGTGTAGTGCTCCAAATTCATCTACATAATTTGATACTTTTTCAAATGTAAAATTAGCACTATCATTAATGCTTAATGCATTTGGATCCATATCTAAGTTATTTATAATAGTATAAGTATAATTTAACATTCCTTGTTCAATGACTCTTATTTGAGACGAAGCTGTTTGTCTTATTGAATTTAGAATTCTTTCATCTGTTACATCTGTATAAACATTTACTTCATATTCTCCTACTTCTGTAAATCCTGGGGAATATGTAAAATCTATATCTGCTGATCCTGAAACAGGTGGTAAAACTGTTTGATTTTCAGTATGAACAATATCTCCACTTGAATTTACAATCTCAAGTATTACTAATGTTTCTACTAAAGGTTCATTAAGAGGAATATCTGCTATTCTGTTATCGTCTAATGCTGCTTGTGTTTCTGCATCAACAGAAACATTAACATTAACTTCTATAGGCATATGTGGATTTACCTCATTAACAACACTTAAACTATCTATAGGTGCAAGACCATTTCTTAATCTTGCTAAATAAAATACAGTTGAAGAATCAACTTCCCCATTTCCAGCTCTTTTCATTCTAGCTTGTTGCCAGCCTATATATCCATCCTTATATACATGTATCACATATCCATGTTCTGATAAAAGATAAGTTGGAAATACAGCTGATAATATGTTTGTATCTGAATGTCCTGTTAAACCTGGAACTTGAGCTCCTATAGTTGTACATTCTGCATTTGTACATACATAACCTTCATAATCAAAATCACTAACTGGAGTTGAGGTAGTTGTTAAACCCCCATCATTCTCAATAATACCATAATTAACATTATAATTAACTGTTCTGTCTGCACTAACTAAACTCATAGCTAAAACAAGAGCTAAAGTTATTCCAATAACCATTAATAGATTTTTTGATTTCATTGTGTTGTAGTTGTTGAAGTAGTTGTAGATTGTCCGTCTCCATCATCACCTGGATCTACTGGATCATCATTTGGATCATCATTTGGATCATCATTTGGATCATCATTGTTATTATTGTTATTATTACCATCGTCTCCAGTGCTTGTATCCCCATCTCCATTTCCTCCCCCACTACCTTCAGTTACTGTTTCAATATATAATGGATTTCTCATAGGAATTGAATTTCCTCTTGCTTTAAGTCCTTTAACCCAATCTCTCCATCTCCATCCTTCTATATATAAAGGAACATTTGCCATAACTCTGAATACTGTTTCTCCTTCTTCTTCTCCACCATTAAGAAAATAATGCATAATTCCTGCTGTTAAAGACTTTGAATCATAACCTGCTCCAACTCCAAGACCGCTTCCTTTTTCAGAATAATCAGCAAATCCTGTAGAAACAGTTATATTTTTTAAAACATGATTCCAATCTCCTCCTCTTTCAAATTTTTCACTTAATCTTAATTGAGCTTCTAAATCCATCCCAGTAGTTTCTGTTCCTAAATTATAGGCATTTCCAGAAACTCTCCATTTTCCAGCATTTCCAAAATCAGCTCCTGCTTCTAATCCTATTCCAGGTCTAGCTTCTCCATCTTTTCCAGAATCAAGATAAACATTTCCTCCTACAGTAACTCCATTGATATCATGCCTATATCCTGCTCCAACACTTTTATCCTCTCCAACTGTAGCATCTAAATAAACAGTACCATTTTCATTTGCCTCATAAGAAGCAGTTGCATTAAATCCATTATTATATCCTGCTCTAGTTTCTAATTTAGGGGCCAATCTATCCTTCCAGAATCTAGTAACTTGATTTGTACCTTCAGCAAGAACATCTTTTGCTCCTCCTAACAAAGTTAAAAGACCAGCAACAAACATACCAGCTCCTGCTTTTCTTCTTCCAGAATAATTTGATTTATCTTTTGCCATTTTAATGTGATTATTATGTAATTTAATAGTAATAACACATTTATAAACCTTTCGATTATATTATCACTCCAGAATAACAAAAAAAACTAGCTCTTCACAAGATCGTGATGAGCCTTTAATCTTTTAAGATGATCCACTGTCTGAGGATCTGCTAAAAATTTATCTACTGATTTGCTTCCATAGGAAACCAATCTCAGCCTTACTGGCCAATAATTTTTTCCAAACATATTTTTCCTATAGTTTTTCCAAGAGTAAAAACTTCTGGTTCCTGCTACAATATCCTGCTGAAGTTCATGAGAAGTCATATTTTCAGGACGAACAAGAACATAATGACCATCATAAAGATAATAATGAGGATCATTTTGAGGAAATAAAAGTCTGCCTTTTTCAGCCATCTCTTTAGCAAGTTGGGTTCCAGGAAGAGGAACAACTGAAAAACCCTGATAACTATCTCCATGCTGATTTGCCCATTCAGATGTTTTTCTTAAATCCTCTCTAGTTTCTCCATGCATTCCAAGAATCATCATAATATGTCTCCAGATTCCTGCTTTTCCAAATTCATAAAGCCCATGATTGATTTCTTCTACAGTTTGCCCTTTTTTCATTGCTTTAAGAGTTTCAGGAATAATTGATTCTACACCAACACAGGTTGCAGTTCCTCCTGCTCGTTTGAATAAATCTAAAAATTCCTTATCTCTAGAAGCAGTAACTCTTGATTGAATAATTAGTTTTTTCTTTCTTAATTGTCTAATATCTTCTTTAGTTCTTATAATAGCTTCTAAAAGATGTTTTGCAGACTCAACATGTTCATGTGCTCCAAATTTATCATCATAAAAAAGATCATCTGTAATCATAACTGCTCTTCCAGGCATATCAATATAAGATGCAAGCTCATCAATAACAGATTCTACAGATCTTCTTATATAGGGTCTTTTACATCCATTAGAATCCAAAGGTTCTCCAACATAAGGATTATCCTCATCTCCAAAAAACGATCTAACAGAACAAAAATCACAATTATATAAACAACCCCTTGCAGTATTTAATGGAACAGACCTTGCCCTTTTTCTAACATTTCCTTCAAAATAAGGAATTGGAAGATTATCAAATTCTTCTTGAGTTAATAAAGGCCTAGGTTCTTCAAAAATTATCTCATTGCCTTTTTTCCATGCTGTCCCTTTTATTCCGTTAGGATCTCCATTTTTTATTAGTTCAGGAAGAGTTTTGTCTCCTTCTCTTAATACAACTATATCTGCCCATTGTAAAACTTCTTCAGGCAAAGCAGTCGCATGATGCCCTCCAATAACTACTTTTCCATCAGGATTAGCTTGCTTATACAAATTAGCAAGTTCTTTTGTAGAATCAATTGTCCTAGATAATGCACTTAATAATAACCAATCAGAATCTATGATTCTTGCATAATCATCAAGACTTAATTCTCCCCTAGGATTATTAAAATCTGGATTAATACTTCTAACATCTCTAAATCTTTCTCTTAAAAGTATTGCATGAAGAAGAGGATTTGCTCTGGCAGGATATCTAGCAAAGCTAAATGTATTATTCACTGCGGGATTACCTAATCTTCCAAAACTAGTAGCAGGTAATTCAACAAGACTAATACTTGGTTGTTTCATAATAAAGATTCAAAATAATTATTTATAAATATTATTGAGATGCGGGGAGTAGGATTTGAACCTACGAAGGTACTAAACCACAGGATCTTAAGTCCTGCCCATTTGGCCGCTCTGGAATCCCCGCATAAAGGATATAAAAATAATAGAGAAATCTAATTTAAAAAGATATTGCTATCTCCTATCTTTTACTTTACATAAATCATGATAGAAAAAATAACCATCTTTCATACATGCAAAATCAACATGAGTATTATCTCCTAAACTAGCAAGATCTAAACTTACTCTTGCAACATAATCCCTATATTCTGGATCTCTTGGAGGAACCTCACCCCAAAGCATTCTTCCCCCTCTAATCGGAACACTAATAGCAACATCTGGATCCCAATCTGTTCTTGAATCTCTAACTCCATTTTTAATATCTATACATAACATATTTTCATCTCTAAAACCCATTCCTGTAAACTTAGTAGTCTCAGGAGTAAAAACTTCTCCAACAAAATAAGTCCTATCTTCTGAATCAAGGCCCTTTTCATCCATCTCTTTATTCAACTGAGCAAAAACTTCTCTTAGATCTCTTCCTTTAAATCCTAAAATTCTTGCTTCTCTTATTTTATATGGATGATCATATATAGAAACATTATCATCAAATCCCCTCATAATCCATCTTGGAGCATTCCCAAATAATCTCATATGTCCTTGAGGAATCTCAGAAAGATTTTGAAATATAAAAGTATTCCTCATTATTGGAAATCCCTTTTCATCTAGTTCTTTAAGTCCTTTAATATTCATTCTGATTTATCAGCTCTTTCTATATCATCACTTGTCTCTTCTTTAACAAATTGCCATAAATCTCCTTCAACTCTTTTATAAGTAACATCAGCTAAATCACAACGCCTATCCTCTGCTATAGTCAAAACATGGCCCTTTTTATAATCTTTAGCATCATATACATTTCCCCATGTATCTTCTAACTGTCTTACTCTTCTTGGTTGATTATCCATGTCTTATTATTAAAAAAATTAGTTTAAAAATTTTTATATACTAAGAGATTTTAACTCTTTCCATCCCTGGCCTATATCTCCATAACCTAACATGCTTTCTTGCCCAATCGCAGACAGCCTCATAATGATCCTTAAATTTATATCCCATATCTTCCAAAACCTCTTCATAAATATCACTCATCATAGCTAAAAATAAAATATGATCATCTTCCTCTATTAAATAAGCCATAGGCCTTACTTCTGCAGCTATAGCTGAAACTCTTCTTTTATGACCATTATAATTAACATATTCTCCTAAATGTCTTAAATCCTCAGGAGCCCTAACAACAGGAATTGGAGGAACCATTCCAAATCTTTTTGCTTTAAAAGGAAAATAAAAATGATCTCTTGGACTAGCATCATGCCAAGGAATTATTCTAGATGGATTTGGTCTGATAACTTTTGGAAATTTCATAATTGCATTCAAAATAGAACTAGTTTAAAAACTTTATTAAGCACCTTTTATCTTAGCTGTATCCATCCAATCTGGCTTTTTCTGACAATCTGAACAAACATAAATAAAATCATTCTTATTCTTCTCATTAAGAACTTTTAGTATAGTTCCTTTTAACTTACCATATTCTTCTTCAATCTGCTCATTGCAAATTACGCATTTCTCTGCCATTTTACCTATTATATATAATAGGAAGAAGTTTTATAAACATTCCTGCATATATACAAATATGCCAAAAAAAGAGATAGCAAAACTAATATCTAAATATTGCAAGCTTAACACAAAACAAATAGAATCCATAATAGAAATCCCTCCAGATCCCAATCTAGGAGACTACTCTTTTCCATGTTTTAATCTTTGTAAGGAAAAAAACAAAAATCCAATAGAGATATGTGAGGAACTAAAAAACAAAATAAAATTAAGTAAACTAACAGATAAGATAGAATCAAAAGGACCTTATCTTAATTTTTTTATTAATAAAAAATTTTTTACAGAGAAAATAATCAAAGAATCTCTAAAAAAAGACTTTGGAAAAAAGAGGCTAAATCTTAAAATTATGATAGAATTTTCTCAGCCAAATACACATAAAGCTTTTCATGTAGGCCATATCAGAGGAACAAGTTTAGGAGAATCTTTATCTAGAATAGCAGAATGGTTTGGAGAAAAAACAATAAGAGCTAATTATATGGGAGATACAGGAATGCATATTGCAAAATGGATATGGAATTATAATAAATATCATAAAAAACAAGAATTAAAATCAAATGAACAATGGATAGCAAAGATTTATGTTGAAGCAGTTAGAAGATTAGCAATTCATAAAAAATTTGAAGATGAAGTATTAGAAATTAATAAAAAACTAGATGAAAAATCAGATAAAAATCTTAATGAATTATGGAAAAAAACAAGAAAACTTTCTTTAGATGAATTTGAAAAAATATACAAAGAGTTAGATACAAAGTTTGATAAATATTATTTTGAATCTCAAGTTGAACAGCCAGCTAAAAAAATAGCTCAGGACTTACTAAAAAAACATATAGCAAAAAAATCAGAAGGAGCAGTAATTATGGATCTTGAAAAATATGATCTAGGAATATGGGTGTTATTAAGAAAAGATGGAACAGTATTATATTCAGCCAAAGATATAGAATTAGCTCAAAAAAAGTTTAAAGATTATAAATTAGATCATAGTGTCTATGTTATAGCAGATGCTCAAAACTTACATATGAAACAACTTTTCAAAACTCTTGAACTTATGAATTTTAAACATCTAAAAAAACTTCATCATGTTTCATATGGCCTTGTCAGACTTCCAACTGGAAAAATGTCTTCAAGAACAGGAGAGAATATACTTTATTCTAATTTTAAAAAAGAGATGGTAAAACTAGCAAAAAAAGGAATAAAAAATAAATGGCCAAAAATCTCAGACAAAGAACTAGAAAAAAGAGCATTAAAAATAAGTATAGGAGCAATGAAATATCCAATGTTAAAACAAGACCCTAAAAAAGTGATTATCTTTGATCAAAAAGAAGCAATGAAATTTGAAGGAGATACTGGCCCTTATTTGCAATATAGTTATGCAAGAGCCTCATCTATATTAAGAAAGTCAAAAAAGAAACCAAACTTAAAAATAAATAAAGTAAGTGATAAAGAATTTATCTTAACAAAAAAGATATCTGAGTTCCCAGGAGTTATAGAAGATGCTTATGAAAAATTTGCTCCGAATCTAATAGCAAACTATGCTTATCAGTTATCTCAGACTTTTAATGAATTTTATCATGAATCTAAGGTCATAGGAAGTAAAGATGAAGAATTTAGGTTAATTCTTGTTGATAGTTTTAGAAAAGTTTTGAAAGATTCTTTGTTTTTGTTAGGCATTGGGATTTTGGAGGAGATGTGAAGTTAATTCCTATCATAAGGACAACCAACACAAGAATCCCCAGCCACTCCTGTTAACTTCTCGACACATTTAGCACAAGGATCATAACCACTGCCTTTTAATCCTAATTCTTGAGCTCTTTCTTCAGTATAAGGCTCTACCTTATCTACTATTCCTCCACTTGGATGACAATCTGCACTAGAAGAACATTCTCCTGAAACACGCCCAGTGCATATCTGATTTCCTAATCCAGTTCGTCCTATTTTTGGAGCACTTGATTTTGAATGAAGAATCCACTCATCTCCAAGGCTTTTTCTGTCTCCTTCTGAAACTTCACAACCATAACTTATATGCACTAATACTGTATCTTTAGAATGATCAATATCTTCCATATTATCTTTTATAAGTAATTAGCATTTATAAAAATTATTACATTACAACAATCCTAACAAAATAACAAATAAAACTCCTAAAATCAAAGAAAATATTGTCGTATGATTGCTCAACTTACAACATGAAGTAGGAATTATCTCATCAGCAGTAATATATATCATTAAACCTGCTGTTGCTCCAACAATCAAACCAATCATATTATTTGATATATGTTGGTATAAAGAATTAGCAACTAAAAAACCTATTAAAACAGGAATAGCAGTTGAAGAAGAAACTAAAAAAGATTTAAGTCTCTTTCCAGTAGTATGATAATAAGGAGCAGACGTACATATTCCCTCAGGAATATTATGAACCGCAATTGCCAAAGCAATAACAATACTCACCTTTACACCTGAAACAGCTCCGATTGCAATGGCCATTCCTTCTGGAAAATTATGCAAAAATATTCCAATTATAAGATATAATGCGGTTTTCTTTAATCTATGTCCTTGTTCTTGAGAACAAAGTTCTGGATGTATATGCGGAATTGCCTTATCAACACCATACATTAATCCTGAACCTATAATAATGCCTAAAAGACATATTCCTATAGAAGAAAGCTCTATGCTTTCTGGAATTAACTCAAGAAAAGAAATAGCTAACATAACTCCTCCTGCAAATGCTAACATATTAAACATAAATCTTGGAGAAGGTTTTTTTAAGACACCTATCAAAGAGCCTATTATAGGTCCTAATACAGATATAATTACAATGATTAAAAGTGCTTGATTCATTTTTCCTCTTTTTTATAATAAGAAGACTATTTTATAATTTATAAGTTTATCTAATCCATACTTAAAATTAGTTTATAAGAACAATCAGATATTGCTCTCCTATACATCATACAACGAGAAACTTGTCTTACCTCACAATGATGATTAATATCACTTTTTGAATTGTTTGCTATATTATCAAATTCTTTAGAAAGAAGTCCAGCTTGCTCTAAACTTAAATTAGTTAATTCAGCTGTTTTACATCTAGGATAATCTTCTCTTAATCCATCCCATAATTCTCTTGCAACTTTTCTAACACGTTCTTCTGTCATAATATTTTATATAAATATAATTTTATAAATATATATCTACTCAAGAACCCTATAAATAATATCAATAAACTAATCCTTTCCAAAAAGCTCATCATAAAGTTTTCTTACTGCCATTCTTTCATAAATTTGAGGTATAAACGAACTGACATTAAGTTGATGCGCAGATTGAGATGCCATTTCAAAAGAAATCCCTTTATCTGAAAAACAAGACGTAATTCTATTTAATAATCCTACTTGATGTCTCATACCTTCTCCAATAACTGAAATTCTTGCAAATCCATTTTCAAGAGATAAATTATAATCTTTAAGTTTTTCCATTACTTCTCCTATATTCTTAATCTCATCTTGAGAAAAAGCTAAACTTAATGCATGTCTTTCATCTCCAAGTCCTTCTATATTTATTCCTGCATCTTCAAATCCTCCTCCAATTCTTCTTAAAACCCCTGGTTTATCTGCTCTATATCTAACTGTTAAAACATAATTATCTGAAGAAGAAGCGATTATCTTAGCACCCATATGTTCTAAACTAACTTTTCCTGAGATTCTTGTACCTCTAAAATTCTCATCGACTATAGAAATAGGAAGATTTGCTTCTATTGCTGGGTAAATTGACTTAGCATTTATTATCTTAGCTCCAAGTTCTGCAAATTCTATTGCTTCGTCATAACTTAATTCTTTAAGGACTTCTGCATCAGGAACATGTTTTGGAGAAGCTCTTCTAACTCCTGGCTCATCACTGAAAATAAAAACTTCATCTGCCTCAATTGCTTCTGCTACTTTTGTTGCAGTATAATTACTTCCATCTCTTCCTAAGGTAGTCACTTCATGAGCTTTATTAAAACCTAGAAATCCAGGAAGCACAATAACTCCTCTTTTATTAGCAAGACTTTTCTCAATCTCAGAATTAGCTTGTTCTGTTGCAGAAGCATCTTTATTCCCCTCTGTAAGCATTCCAAATCTATCATAATCAAGAGATCTAGCTTCTAATCCTTCCAATCTAAAAAAATCACTAACCGCTCTTATAGAAAATCTTTCTCCATATGAAACTGTCTCAGAATAACCCCTATCTCCTCCTCCAGAAGTTAATTGCCTAAACCCCTTATAAAGTCTTCTTGGATTTTTTATTCTAAGATCAGAGCATATCCTTCCCATTCTAGATAAGATCTCTCTTTTATTCACATCAAAATTCTCATTTCTATGAATCTGTTCTAAAAGATTAGTAAATTTATCTTCAAGCTTTCCTTCCCCAACCTTGCCAGGACCAGAAACTACAACAATTAATTGATCTGGTTTTTTAGCCTGATAAAATGATCTGACAATATTGTATACTCTTTTGATTGCTTCTGCATCTTTTAAAGAAGTTCCTCCGAACTTCATAACATACTTTGCCATTTTACTATATACTCAAACAAATTTATAAACACAATTTCTCTCAAAAATATATTATGAAAAACACTATTTATATAGAAACCTATGGATGCAGTGCTAATCAAAACAATTCTGAAATACTTGCAGGATTGCTTACTCAAGCAGGAAACATAATAACAAATAATGAAAAACTTGCAAATATTATTATTCTTAATACTTGTATAGTTAAACAAAGAACAGAAACAAAAATCAAAAGAAGAATACAAGACCTTAAACAATTTGCAAAAAACAAATTATTAATCATATGCGGATGTATGCCTGATACAGATGCAAAAAAAATCTTAAATATAAATCCTTATGCAATTTTTTTAGGAACTCATCATTTTAAAGATATTATCAAACTGATTAAAGATTATAAAGAAAATAAACTAGACCCAATAAAACAAAACAAATATCTAGATGAAAATCATCATGAAGAAAAACTTAATCTTCCTAAAATACCTCAAAATAAACTTATCTCTATAAATCAAATATCAGAAGGATGTTTAGGACAATGTAGTTTCTGTAAAACAAGACTTGCGAAAGGTAAGCTACAATCTTATCCTCAAGATCTTATAATAAAAAGCATTGAGCAAGATCTTCAACAAGGAGCAAAAGAAGTATGGATAACATCTCAAGATAATGCAGCTTATGGCTTAGATAAAGATAAACACCTTCTTCCTGAACTTTTAACTAAAATCTTAAATCTCAAACATAGATTTTTTCTTAGATTAGGAATGATGGATCCTAATAATGTTCTTCCTATCTTAGATGAACTTATTGCAATATACAAAGACAAGAAGATGTATAAATTTCTCCATATTCCTATTCAATCAGCATCTAATTCTGTTCTTAAGCATATGAATAGATATTATACTATAGAACAAGCTGAAAAGATTATAAATGAATTTAGAAAGCAAATTCCAGATATAGTTATATCTACTGATATAATAGTGGCTTATCCTACTGAAACAGAAAAAGATCATAAAGCAAATATTGAATTTCTAAAGAAATATCATCCTAGTATATTAAATCTATCTAGATTTAGCAGTCACAAACAAACACCAGCAGGAAAATTAAAAGAAATAAAAACAAGTATTGCAAAAAAAAGAATAAAACAATTAATGCAAATCCATAGACAAACAGCTCAACAAAACAAACTCAAATTCAAAAACAAGGAAATTGAAGTATTTATCAACAAAAAAATAGGAGACAGGCTTCATCAAGCTAGAGATGAAAACTATAATCTTATTCTTTTAAAGTGTGATAAGGATATGTTAGGAAAAAAAGCAAAAGTCCTGATTAAAGAGATAGGTGTTCATCATATGATAGGTGAGCTTATCTAATTAACTATCTAAAATAACAGGATAAAATTAGATAGATTAATTGAATTAGTTAATTGATTAATCAAACTCCTTAACAACTGCTTCTTTAAATCCCTTGGGAGTTATTTTCAAATATCCTGTTTTTCTCTTAGGACATCTCCTTTTAAAAGAAAGCTCGCCTATAGGCCAAATAGATATTTGTTTAATAAAATTTGAATTATGTGCTTGCTTATTAAGTTTTTTAAGACTAGTTTCTTCAGCTTTTAAACTATTTTTATTAATAAGATAATATTTTGAATAATGTGTATGAGCAGTTATTAATGAAATATTTTTATTAGATTTTCTTAATACATCTAAAAATTCATCTAAATTATTAATCATAGTACAAAAATTAAGATTCTGTTTAGCATTTGATATAAAAAGATCTTTTTCAGAAAGTTGGTAGGTTTTATATTCTGGATATTGTGAACTAATAAGTGGTGCGTGCATAAAAATATAAACATCTTTTCCAGGTTTTTTTAAAGATTTTCTGACAAATTCAATCTGATCTTTTGATAAACCATCTGCATTATCAAATAATTCTAATCCTAACTTGCCAGTAAACAAAAATTCCTTAGCAAACTTAGGCCAGTTTCTCATCCTAATACATGCATCTCTTCCAGAATCTAAAAAAATACATTTATATCCCCTAATAATTTTTTCAAATGGCCATTTTTCCCCCTTATATTTCTGAAAAGCATCAAATTTTTTCAAGTTTACTAAAACAGAATCAAATTCCTTTAACCACCTACACTTGTAAAAACCTATTTGTTTTTTAAATTTCCTTCTTATTTTATCTGAAATATTAATATGTTTAAGACGATAAAGACTATAATTATATGGCTCTTTTCTAAAATCATGATTTCCTGGAACCATAAAAAATGGTTTTTTCAATTTATCTATATATGAATAAAATAAATCCCAATTTGATTTTCCATTACTATCATGAACATAATCTTGAAAATAATAATCAACAACATCTCCATTAAGTATTACTTCCTTAACTTTAGAATTCTTATTTATTTTTTTGATAAAATTTTCAAATTCCTTATTAGGATTAAGAAAGTTAGTTTTTCCCTTCAAAACATTATCTATTATATTCCAGGATTTAGCTACATGAGGATCACTAAAAACTACTATTTCTCCTTTTTTCTTCATGGATAATAAGGCCTAAATTAATTTAAATAGTTTTACAATAATATCTTTCTATCTCCATAATACTTTTAAAACAAAATCTATTATGATTATTATGTCAGAAAAAGAGATAAAAGCTAGTTTCAAAAGAGTCAAAGAAGACATGGAAGGTCTTAAGAATGAAGTAGCTTTTGCACTAAAAAGAATTGCTCAGCTTGAAAACATGCTTATTAAAAAAAGTATAACTGCTCCTGCGAGAAAAGGAAAGCGAAAAAAATAATTACTTCTCAGGCATAATTAGCCAAGCAAGAATATAAGCAATAATTCCTGGAAAAAAAGCAGTAAATATAGTTAATAAAATCCAAACTAGTCTTATAATAACAGGGTCAACTCCTAAATATTCTCCAATACCTCCACAAACCCCTGCAATAACTCTATTTTCAGTAGAACGATATAATCTCTTTACTTTTTTTGCCATAGTATCTTAGTTTTCTTTGGGTACATCTAAACTTTCTTTTTCTAAAAAAGAGGGCGATTAAAACTTTTTAAACTTAGTCCAAGCAACTTCAAAAAGCTGCTCTAATGCTCTTGCAAAGAACTCAGCATTTAACCAAACAGCAACATCATAATTAGGATGAACCTTATCATCATCTAAAACCATAAACATCAATTGTTGGCTGTCAATAATAACAAATCTAGCTCTTAATTTTCCAGTTTGCTTTATCTCAGCTACTCTTGATAAATCCTTAGCAACTTTTTTATTAGTATCATTTATAGGAGCAGCTATTCTTACTTTAACTCCTCTTTTCTTAGCTTTCATCAGCGAAGGCATTAAGTGCTCTAGCTTTCTATTAATACCAGAAGAAGTAGTTACAATTGTAACTGTTTTTTCAGCTTCTCTAATCAGCATATCTAAATGATTATAAACATTTTGTCTTCCTTTCAAACTTCCTGATAAATCAGCAGGCTCGACAAATTTAACTCCTTCTTGAAATAATCCTGATAATTCTACTAAAATATCTTCATCTTTTAGTTTTTCTAATCTTTTTGACTTCTCAGTTGCGTCTCTTAATAAATTCTTTTTTACTCTCTCTATAACTTCTTCAGGTTTTAGAGCAACAAATTTGATTGGTTTCCCAAGTTTCATTACAATAAATCCTTTTTTTTCTAAACTCTCCAGAATATCATATGTTCTTGATCTTGGTACATCTGATATGGTTGATAGTTCTCCAGCAGTTGAAATCCCTCTTGAAAGAAGAGAAGCCCATACTTTTACCTCATACAAATTAAGATCAAATATTTTCCTAAGTCTACTCAAAAACTCCTCGTTTATTATCATTTTGGTTTTTGGTTTGGTGATTACCCTTTTTTTTCTTAGTTATCTTACGAATAAATAGTATTTAAACCTTTTTATTATTCAGTAATATAGATTTTTTTATTTTATCGACGATAAAAAACAATTGCAAAAAATTACTATTTTAATATAGCAAAAATTATGTTACTAGTTTAAAATACAACACTATAATTTATTAAAAAATATTTCAACAGCTTTATTTTTAATTTTCTCACTAGATTGGGTTCCAAACTTTTCAGAAGGCTTTTTAATCTCTATCTTAAGAGATTTAGAGTTAGTTCTTTCTCGAATCATTTTATCTTGTTTATCAACTAATTTTTTTAAATCCTCGTCTATAACTATCAACAAATCAATTTTATCTTTTTTAACTAAACCTGATTTTTTTCTAAGAGCTTGAACTTTTCTTGATATTTCTCGAGCATAACCTTCTGCTTCTAATTCAGGAGTCATCTTTGTATCAAGTTTAACAAGAAGATCTCCCTTACTAATCTTAACTTGTTTAACATTTAATTGTCTTGCAATAATCTCTTGTAAATCTTTTGAAATATGTTCTTTAACCTTGACTTGAGCCTTAGAAAGAGGCCATTTTAATCCTATTTGGGCTTGATCTCTAACAGCAAGGCCTTTTTCAATAACTTCAAGGGCTATTTCAAATTCTTTTTCCAGTCTAGGGTCTATTTTTTTATTATCAACAATAGGCCAGTCAGAAAGATGAATACTTTCTTCCTTGACAATCTTTTTATCTTTAAGATCTTTCCATGAAGCTTCTGTAATAAAAGGAATCATAGGAGAGCATAATTTTAATAGTTCTATATAAACTATTTTAAGAACATATTTTGCTTCCTTATCATCTGAAGATAATCTATCCCTTACAAACTGGATATATCCTCTGCTTAAATCATTTAACCAAAAATCCAATAATGCTCTTGAAGCTAAATGAGGATGAAGATTATTTAGTTCATCTGTAACTAATTTAATTAAAGAGTTTAATTTAGAAATTATCCATTTATCCTCTACTTTAGTTATTTTAACTTCTTTAGCTTCTTCAACTAATCTTCTCATATTAAACAAGATATTAAGATTATTTTGAGGTTCTCTTAAAACATTAAATCCAAATCTTAATTCTTGAGAAGGATCTTGTATACAATACAACAATCTAATTGGATCTGCTCCTATCTTCTCAACAGCATCGTCAAACCATATAGCATTTCCCTTACTCTTATGCATTTCTTCTCCTTTTTCATCTTTTAATGTTTCATATCCATATAAAGATTTAAAACAAACTTTACCTGTAAGAGCAGTACTTGCCCAAAATAAAGCATTAAACCATCCCCTAAATTGTCCAGGCATATTTTCAGAGATCATATCAGCGGGATACCATTTTTCCCATTCTTTCTTATTAGTTAAATAAGGACCAATAGTAGATAAGCCAACAATTCCTGCATCAAGCCAAGCATCTCCAACATCTTTGATTCTTTCTACTTCTCTTCCACATTTTTTACATTCTATCTTAATCTCATCTATCCAAGGCCTATGTATCTCAGGAAGATTATCAACTGTTTTCTTATCTAAAGCTCTTTTTCTTAAATCTTCAAGATTTCCAAAAACCTCTATATTTCCACATTCACATTCCCAGATGGGTAATGGCAATCCCCAATATCTTTTTCTAGAGATAAGCCAGTCTCCCATATTATTAAACCAGTCTTCTTGCCTTGTTTTTCCATATTCAGGATACCATTTAATTTTTTTATTTTCTGATTTAAGTTTTTTTCTAAAAGCTTCAACACATTTAATATACCACTCATCAACTAATCTAAAAACAAGTTCTTCTCCACATCTCCAACAATGAGGATATCTATGCTTATATGGAACTAATTTATATACAAATCTTCTTTGTTCTAAATCTTCTAAAACATCTTTATTTACTTGAGAATAAGATTTTAAACTAAATTCTTCAAAATCTTCTTTATATATTCCTTCTTCATTAAGAGGAGAAATACTTGGCAGTTTTAGCTTTTGTCCTAATTCAAAATCTTCTGCTCCACATCCAGGAGCACAATGCACAATTCCTGTTCCTTCTTCTCCAGAAGCTAATTCCCATAATACAACTTTGTGGGGAGAATCTTTTTGATCTTTAAAAGAAGCATAAGGCATAACATATTCTATTCCTTCTAAGTCTTTTCCTTTCTTTTTTTCTAATATTTTATAATCTTCTTCTAATTCTTCTAATCTAGATTCTGCTAACCAATACTTAACTCCTTGATTTTCTACTTTAACATAATCTAAATCCTTATTAACAGCAATAACAACATTTGCAGGGACAGTCCAAGGAGTGGTTGTAAAAATTAAAAAATATTCATTATCTTTTCCTTTTACAGGAAATTGCATAAATAAAGCAGTATGAGTAACTTCTTTATACCCTTCTGTTGCAATATCATGTTTTGAAGAAGCTGTTCCGCATCTTGGACACCATGGAACAACATCATTTCCCTTATACAGCCATTTATTATCAAAATATTTTTTTAATAAGAACCAATTATGTAACTGATTAGTATCAGACATAGTGTAATAAGAATTATCCCAATCCATCCAATATCCAAGCCTTATTGATTGCTCTGCCTGAACTTTTGAATATTTTTCAACTCTTTTTCTGCATGATTTTACAAAATTCAATATTCCAAATTTCTCTATATCTTGTTTATTTTTTAAACCCAAACTCTTTTCTTCTTCTCTTTCTACCCACAACCCTTGACAATCAAAGCCATTTTGATATCTTAATTCAAATCCTTGCATTGCTTTAAATCTTTGAAAAAGATCTTTATATGTTCTTCCCCATGCATGATGAACACCCATTGGATTATTAGCAGTTATAGGTCCGTCTAAAAAACTCCACTTTTTCTTTCCTTGATTTTTCTTTCTAAGTTTATCAAAA
>Ga0272441_10001137_pt1 | contig 56994 bp, 56 predicted proteins | sample SSMProp6N_FD_193582 | JGI IMG/M metagenome (GOLD analysis project Ga0272441, IMG submission 193582) | Marine sediment archaeal communities from Little Sippewissett salt marsh, Falmouth, MA, United States - SSM-Prop-6N | ecosystem: Environmental > Aquatic > Marine > Wetlands > Sediment ...
TTTCGGTGTCGATACCCATTGTCCTGCCCATTGTAGCCCGCGTGTAGCCCGGATAATTCGGGGCATGCTGACCTACCGTTGCCCATTCCTTCCTCCTCTTTAGCAGAGGCGGTCCCAACAGTGTCCCCATCAGTCCGGAGACCATGCTGGCAACTGTTGGCGTGGGTCTCGCTCGTTGCCTGACTTAACAGGATGCTTCACAGTACGAACTGACGACGGCCATGCACCTCCTCTCAGCTGGTCAAGCAGAGTCTTCAGCCCGGCTATCATACCGCTGTCCTATCCGGTGAGCTTCCCGGCGTTGAGTCCAATTAAACCGCAGGCTCCACCCGTTGTGGTGCTCCCCCGCCAATTCCTTTAAGTTTCAGCCTTGCGACCGTACTTCCCAGGCGGCACGTTTCACGGTTTCCCTTCGGCACCTCAGCGACTCGTGGTCGCTGATACACCTAACGCGCATCGTTTACGGCTGGGACTACCCGGGTATCTAATCCGGTTTGCTCCCCCAGCTTTCGTCCCTCACTGTCGGAGCCGTCCTGGTGAGACGCCTTCGCCACAGGTGGTCCCCCTAGGATTACAGGATTTCACTCCTACCCCAGGAGTACCTCTCACCTCTTCCGGTCCCTAGATTGCCAGTATCCCTTAGACGCCTCACGGTTGAGCCGTGAGATTTCCCAAGAGACTTAACAATCCAGCTACGAACGCTTTAAGCCCAATAAAAGTGGTCACCACTCGAGCCGCCGGTATTACCGCGGCGGCTGGCACCGGTCTTGCCCGGCCCTTTCTTCAGATGCGTTTTAAACACCTGGACAGCCCGCGTGTACGGGCACTCGGGGTTCCCTTATCACGGTTTCCCGCATTGTAAAGTTTTCGCGCCTGCTGCGCCCCGTAGGGCCTGGACTCGTGTCTCAGAGTCCATCTCCGGGCTCTTGCTCCCACAACCCGTACCGATTACAGGCTTGTTGGGCCGTTACCCCAACAACAACCTAATCGGCCGCAGATCCATCCTAAGGCGCCGGAGCTTTGGGTTAGAAGGCATTCCAGCCACTCTAACCTATGGAGTATTATCCCCAGTTTCCCGGGGTTATCCTCCACCTTAGGGCAGGTTATCCACGTGTTACTGAGCAGTCCGCCGAGGGCCGAACCCTCTCGACTCGCATGGCTTAATCGAACCCCGATAGCAGTGACCTCTGGCAGGATCAACCAGAATTGCTATTCGGTAAAGTACTTTCACTTTGGCACACATTACTTGTTTACAAGGAATATGGCGGTCATACAACAGATTTCCGCATTGCCAGTGCCAACGTCAGAACCAATACTCCCCTCAGGAAGCGTCCCTTGGTTCTCCACCACAGATCAGGAGAATAACGTTGTGTGCAGGCCGTATTAAACCTTGCCAAAACGTCCCGGATTTACGCTGAAATCCGGCACATCTCCCTCTCCCGGAAGCCGGAACACGCAGGGCGCCACACATGTAGCACCCTGCAGCCCTCCGTCCTCTTGGATCTTATATATTAGCTTTAATTGATATTAAAGCTTCCTGTGCCCCTGCGACGGCAGACGGGTACCGCCAGCCAATCACAGTCACAGATGCACCCCGGCAGGCGATTCCTGCGCAGGGCGGGTGTCATTCGACCATACAACATGGAAGCGCTACGATTTAAAGGTTATCCCCCTCCCCCCGATCCTTCGGGAACGGGGCAGGAATATGATGCCGAAATCCCCCGCATTACGTCGCCAAATTCAGCCGCGTTCGCACAACACCCCACAAGCGCGCACAACGTCGATTCCTGTTCCCGCGCACACCCCGAACAGGGCAACGATACGATACCCCCATTATCCACCCAGATAATTGATCGGATGATTTATTCGCCGTGAAATGCATCGGCGCGCCACTTTTCGATGGTCAATTCTCCAAAGAACTCATCCTGAAAGAGCACGAGCTTACTCTCAATCATGAGAAAAAGGAGGGGGATATAGGCATCCCGCAGGTCACACCCCATCTCCAAGCAAAGGTCGTCCAGCGTCACCCGCTTCTCCCTGGCTTCGACCTTCTCAAAACACCGCATCACCGAATCCGATGTATCCTGAAAATTTTCCTCGTGGGCAATGCCCACAACCTCGTCGGCTTCGATGAGAAGGGGGGGGACCACCACACGCCTGCGCGTCCGACGGCGCTCCTCCTTCTCCGCCGTTTTCAGATCCTTGATCAACTCATAAAGGGTAACCGGCCTTTTTCGCTGTTTTTTCCTTCCAATCCGGCGTTTTATCTCCCGTTCCAGGCGCTCGATCGGTCCATTGATCCCGTCAAAGGCGAAGTCCCCCTCAAATGCGAAATCACCTCCGTAATCTTCACCTTCATCGAAGAACTCCTCTTCATCCGCTTCTTCCTCTTCTTCGAAATAATCGGATTTCATCCTGAGCAGCGTTGCGGCAAAGAAGAGAGTCCTGCCAGAAATGCGGAGATCGAGCTCCCGCATCCGTTCGAGTTCCCCTAAAAACCGGTCGGTGACCTCCACGATATCAATGTTCCAGGGATCGATCTCTCCCCGCTCCGCCATGGACACCAGAATTTCCACCGGTTCCTCATGCATTGCTCTTGACACCGGTTACGTACGTGGATTTGTCGGGCCTGAGAGTAACGCCCATTATTCTGTCCGCACGCTCGATCGTGGGCTTCCTGAGGGAGACGATGATCGACTGCGCATCTGCCGAGAGTTCCTTGATGAGGGTCCCGATCCGCTCTACGTTGGTGGCATCCAGGAACATGTCGATCTCGTCGAGGGCATAGAAGGGGGCAGGCATGAACTGCTGGATGGAGAAGATGAACGCAAGTGTCGTCAGCGACTTCTCTCCACCCGAGAGCGAGGAGAGGAGATGGACCTTCTTGTCACGCGGCTGTACGGCAAAGGTCAATCCGCCACTGAACGGGTCCTCCTCGTTATCGAGCACCAACCTGCCGCTGCCGCTGGTCAGTCGTGCAAATATCTTCCGGAAGTTCTCATCAATTGCAGAATATGCCTCCATAAAGGCGTCATATTTCATCCGTTCGAATTTTTCGATGCGCTCGAGGAGTGTTGTCCTCTCCTTTGAGAGGATCTCCTTCTTCTCGGTCCGATCTGAAACCCGCTGGCACACCCGTTCGTACTCTTCGATGGCCAGCATATTCACCGCACCCAGATTTCGGATCTCACCCTCTGCTTCTGCCATACCCGCGTCGATTTCGTTGAGGGAGAGATCGGTCTTGGCATCCCCCACCTCTTCCCGGAGTTGCGCGATCTCATCGGCGAGAGTCTGCGCCCTCTCCTGCAGTGCCCCGATCTGCAGGCGTACACGCTCGGCTTCCCCGTCGATCTCGATGATGCCGTGCTCGATTCCCTTCAGGTCCTCCGCCCGCAGGTCCCGGTTCTTCCGGAGTTCTGTCAGTTCCTTTGAGAATTCCTGCTGCTGTCTCTCGAGATCCGAAATTCTTTCCGTATTTTCTTGGATGAGCAATTGAGCCGCGGAAATCGCCTCGTCGAGCGCCGTGTTTTTATCACCGATGCGCGTCCGTTCCTCTTCCAGCTCCTCAATCCGCTTGGAAAAATACTGGCGTTCCCGCTGCATATCGGCGATGTCGGCCTCTTTATTGCGCAGTCGCCGTTCATTCTCCTCCCCCTCTCTGCGCAGGCGCTCCAGTTGTTCGGTGAGTGCGGGGATCTCCGTATCGTCCAGCTTTCGCTTGAGATCCTCGATCTCGCTGGTGAGATCTGCAAGCTCCTTCGACACGATCTCCAGCTGCTCCTCGAGTTCTGCTAGCTGCTCGCCTCCATCCCGCACCTCATCGCGCATGGACTCGAGGGAGGACTGTATCTCCGTCTTCTCCCGCTCGAGTTCTACCATTCGCCGGGCATACTCCTCGCGGAGCATCGCGTAGCGGGCACGCTGTTCTTCGAGCCCTGAACGCTGCCTGCGCCCCTCCTCCCCGGCCTCGGTGAGCCGGGCGATTGCACTCTCCAGATCTGATGCTTCGGCCTCAAGACCCGCGATCTCCACACGCACCCGGGAAATTTCCTCATCCGCGGCGACGCCGAATCCGACGCTCCGCTTCTGTTGCGATGAGCCTCCGGTCATGGCGCCGCTCTTCTCCACCAGGTCGCCTTCCAGCGTCACCATGCGGAATTTTCCCATTTTCCTGCGGGCGCCCTCGAGGGTATCGATCACCACCGTGCCCGCGAAGACAAGCGCGAACGCCTTTTCGAACATGGGATCGAACTCCAGGAGGTTGACGGCGTAATCGACGACATCCCTGTCCCTCAGGGGCCCGAGGGCGGGCACGTTCAACTTGTTCAACGGCAGGAAGGTCATCCGGCCGAGGCGGTTCGCTTTCAGATAGGCGATCGCCCCGGCAGCGACGGAATCGTTCTCCACCACGACATGGTTGAGTCTGTTTCCTGCCGCCGTGTTCAGTGCGACCGCATATTCGGGGGGCGCACGCCCCAGCTGGGCGATGGTACCGTAGACCCCCTCCATTCCCAGCACCGCCTCGAGGGCGCGCCCGCCGGCGGCCCCGCTCGCCTGGTTCTGCGCCTCAAGGCGCATGAGTTCCTGCTCTTTCGATCGGATCTCTTTTTTCAGTTTTTCAAGCGAGGAACGGTGTGCAAGGAGATTGCTTTCGGTCCGTGAGAGGGCCCTGTCAAGCGCGGTCTTCTCCTCCTCGATTCTGGCGCTGCATTGTTCATATTCCGCGCACTGGCTCTCTTTATCCTCGTACTCGGTAGAGATCTGGGTAACCCTCGCCTCCAGCCGCTCACGTTCGGAGGTACGGATACGGCTCTTCTCGATGAGAATATCCTGCTGGTGGAGCAGGTCCGATCGTACCCCCCGCTTCTCCTCAGCCCGCCCCATGAGAGAGAAGAGCTCCTCTTTCGCCCCGGCGATCTTGTCGCTCTCCTTCTGGAGACGCGAATCCACCGTTTCCCTTTCAGCCCGCATCGTTGCGAGCTCCATAGCAAGATTGGACCGGTCAATGGTGAGATTCCGGATGCTTTCCGCACATTCCCCGACCCTCGTCTCAGCCCGCCGGGCGTCCATGTATACGCGGTTGATCGTCTCCAGGTTGGACTCCTTCTCCTGCCGATCGCGTGCTATTGACTGCTCGGCAAGGCGGATATCTCCCTTCGCCTCTTCGATGCTCGAGATGAGCCTGCGATATTCGGTACCGCTCCTTTCATCGATCTCGTGATCGATGGCCGCGATCGCTTCATTCAGGGAGCGCTGTTCTTCTTCAAATGACGCACGCCGGTCGGCGATCCCCCCCAGCTCACGCTGCCGCTGGTCAATCAGCTGGAACAGCTGGGCATGATCGCGCTCATATTCCCCGAGCTGTGCTGCAGACCGACACCCGCGGAAAAATTCGAGCGTATCCTGCCAGTGGCGGTACTTCAAAGCCTGTTCCCGCTCAGACGCCAGCTCCTCAAGCCGGAGGGAGAGCTCCCTGAGAAGGAGCTCTTCGCGCTCGATCCGTTCGCGCACCACCTCCAGCTCCCCAAGTGCCTGATCCCTTTTTTTATCGAATTCGGCTACACCGGCAATTTCATCGATGATCCGCCGGCGTTCCCCGTCGCTCATCTCCATGATGCGGGTGATATCACCCTGCATCACCACATTGTAACCTTCCGGTTTGATCCCGTACCTGCCCAGGAACTCCAGCACATCGCTCTGCTTGCAGAGGCGGTCGTTGAGATAGTTATAGCTGTAGTAGCCGCGGGCGGTTCGCTTGATCTTTCTCCTGATATTTGTGCCGTCAGAAAAGGTGATGGCGACCTCTGCGGTATTCTTCCCGCTGTTCAAATTGATCAGGTCGGTCAGCTTCTCGGCGCGAAGACCGCGCGCACCGGAAAGGGCGAGACAGAAAAGAATGCTGTCGATAATATTGCTTTTTCCGGATCCATTCGGACCAGATATTACCGTAAAACCCTCAAAAACAGGAATCCTGGTCTTTTTACTGAAAGATTTGAAGTTATCTATTTCCAGCTGGGTGATATACAAGGACCAGGCTCCCGTGATAGTTCGTTGTCAGATAGAGATCGCTATGATTTGTCTTCGTCTTCTGCGTAAATGAGCGGAGCTTTCGCGCTGCTTTCCCCTTTCACTTCCCTTTTGCCGATGATAATCTTATCTGACGATGGGCGCGCCGCATTTTTTTGCGGTATCCCGGGCCTGTTGCTGGCAACGATCATATCCTCGGCATGCCGTTGCTCGGGCTTGAGGGTCCCGTCTGCCTGCATGATCATGACCGTGTCATGCCGCTCTTTCCGGGCAGGTGCAGGAACGCTCTCGGGCTCAGCCCCACTCTTTGTCACAGCCGGCGTCTCGGGCTTTCCCTGCGGGGGCTGTGGTGCCACGGGTTCCGGTGCCTGCCTCGAAATCGTCACAGGAGCAGGAGGTTGCCTCTCCCGCACCTCGTGCTCCTCCTGCACACGCACGAGTTTCCTGACCACCGATTTGAGATCGAGAAGCTCTTCGGTGAGCCCTTTGATCATGCTCTCCATTTCGACTACCTTCATTTCAAGGTCTTTCATCTTGTGAAGGTCCTGTGATTCCTGATGCGTCTCGGATGTCAACCGTTCAATCTCCTGGTCCCGTTCTCTCAGCTGGTGTTCAAGATTTCGAATTATTCCATCTTTCTGCGCCATTGATGATCCCCCTGTATCCTGGCCTGACCATAGAGTGATAGTATGATATTGCACAGTGCTCGGTGAAAAAAGATTTGTTTTACTCGCAGGAGAGGAATACACCGAAGAATCGATAATATATCAGAACCAATTATAATACACGGCAGTTCTGAAGAGCATTTGCGCAATTTCTCACGGCAAGAAAAGATAATTACCCTATCACGCCAACCTTTTTGCATATGTCGTATCTGGCCGACCATGATCCAGAAATCGCTGAAATCATCGAACAGGAACGCCTTCGCCAAATAACGGGGCTTGAACTCATTGCTTCAGAAAACGTTGTCAGCAGGGGAGTGCTGGAAGCAGTCGGCTCCATCATGACAAATAAATACGCGGAGGGGTATCCGGGCAAACGATACTACGGAGGGTGCGAATTTCACGATATTGTTGAAAATATCGCACGCGACCGCCTCTGCGAGCTTTTTGGCGCAGAACACGCAAATGTTCAGCCTCATTCCGGAAGCCAGGCCAACCAGGCGGTATATATGGCCTACCTGAAGCACAGGGAGATGATAATGAGCCAGGACCTCGCGCAGGGAGGCCACCTATCCCACGGATCTCCGGTCAATATCACCGGCAAGTGGTACACGATCTCCCACTACGGTGTCGATTCCGAGAGCGAGGTGCTTGACTATGGGGCCATCGAGGAACAGGCGCGCAAAGAGAAACCAAAGCTGATCGTATGCGGCGCGAGCGCGTATCCACGTGAGATCGACTTTAAGGCATTCCAGGAGATCGCTGAAAGCGTGGATGCGCTCTGTATGGCTGACATCGCCCATATCGCCGGATTATGCGCAACCGGCCTTCATAACTCGCCGGTAGGAGTCGTGAACTTCACCACCACCACCACCCACAAGACGCTGCGCGGCCCTCGCGGCGGCGCCATAATGTGCAACAAGGAATACGCGGCAGACATCGACCGTTCAATCTTTCCCGGCATGCAGGGCGGGCCCCTCATGCACGTCATCACCGGCAAGGCCGTCTGCTTCAAGGAAGCAATGCACCCCTTGTTTACCGACTACTGCAGGCAGATCATCAAGAATTCGCAGACAATGGCGGAGGTCTTCCTCGATGAAGGGCTCGATCTCGTCTCCGGCGGAACCGACAACCACCTCATTCTCCTCGACCTTACCAACCAGGGCATCACGGGCCTTGAGGCCGAACAGGCGCTCGAGAAGGCAAACATCACGGTCAACAAAAATACCATTCCTCGCGAGACCAGAAGCCCCTTCGTTACGAGCGGCCTTCGTGTTGGCACTCCTGCAGTGACTTCCCGGGGTATGAAGGAGGAAGAGATGCGGACTATCGCACGAATGATCGCCAGAATCCTTAAGGATATCCACAACGATGCCCTGATCCGGCAGACCCATAAAGAGGTGGAGGCGCTGGCTGGCAGCTTCCCCCTCTATCCCGAAATACCCCCTGCTGAGTAGGCATGATAATCGACGGCAAAAAAACTTCGGAAAAGCGGCTTGAACTGCTGAAAGAGAGGATTGACGAGTCCGGTCTCTACCCCCGTCTTGCCACCGTGATCGTCGACGAGGACCCCGCCTCCCAGATGTACGTGCGGATGAAGCATCGTGCCTGCGAACGGGTGGGGATCGCCTCAATCGCTGTCGAATTGCCGGGAGACGCGACCACGGAGGCGGTTCTTGAGCAGGTTGCACACCTTAATCATGACCCCGATATCAACGGTATCCTCGTGCAGCTTCCCCTCCCCCGGCAGGTGGACGCCAAAACGGTCATCGAAGCGGTCGTTCCGGACAAGGATGTGGACGGATTCCACCCCCTCAACCTGGGCTACCTCTTCAGCGGAGAACCGCGGTTTGTTCCCTGCACACCCGGCGGGATCATGACGCTGCTCGATGAATACGATATCAAATGCGAGGGAATGCATGCCGTGGTCGTGGGGCGGAGCATCGATGTGGGCCGTCCGATGGCAGCGCTCCTGCTCAATGCCAATGCAACCGTCACCATCTGCCATTCCAAGACACGTGATCTCGGTGCCGAGACCGCGAGAGCCGATATCCTGATCAGCGCCGTAGGGAGGGCACGCTTTGTGACGAGAGAGATGGTCCGGGAGGGCGCAGTGGTGATTGATGTGGGCATCAACCAGGACGAACAGGGGAACCTGTGCGGCGATGTCGACTTCGATGCGGTACAGGAGATCGCCGCGGCGATCTCCCCGGTGCCCGGCGGTGTCGGCCCCATGACCATTGCCACGCTGATGGAAAACACCTTTGAGGCGGCTCGGGCGAGCGCATGCGGACGTGTACGATAGGTGCCGTGACCATCGGTACCGATAGCCCTGTCCGTCTCATGGGCATCATCAACTGCAGCCCCGAGTCCTTTTTTTCACGATCCTTCGTGAGCACCGATGGCGTGCGCCGGAGGGCGCAAGACCTCATCGCGCAGGGTGCCGATATCATCGATATCGGCGCGCGCAGCACGGCACCGGGTGCTCCTCCTCTCAGCGTGGCGGAAGAGAAGGCGCGCATGATCGGCGCGCTGGGGGAGTGCGCGGGACTCGGCATTGCCGTCTCGGTGGACACCATGCACCCGGAGGTGCTCGAAGCCTGCCTTGCCTACGACATTCAGGCCGTCAACGATATCAGCGGACTCATTGATGGGAATATCGCGGCGCGGATCGGCGATGCAGGACTTCCCGCAATCCTGATGGCCTCGGTAGGGCGTCCGGGCGATGCCATCGGGGTGGAGGCCACGGTCGATGCCCTCGCCCGCGTGGTAGAACGAGCCAGTGAAGCAGGAATCAAGGAATTTGTCCTCGATCCGGCCGTGGGGAGGTGGAGGGAGGAGAAGCTGCCGGCACACGACTGGGATCTCTGCAGGCATTTCTCTCGTTTTCTTGTGTTTGACAGGCCACTGCTTGCAGCCGTTTCGAGAAAATCATTCATCGGCGATTTACTCGACAAGCCAACAGAGCAACGCCTCAGCGGGTCGCTTGCCGTGACCTACGGCCTCATTCTGCGGGGGGCATCCCTGGTCCGGACCCATGATGTTGCCGAAACGCGTGACCTGATCAGGGTCCTTGCCTACCTGGAGCGAAATCCATGAGTCTGCAGTTTTGTGTATACGGGCTGAATACCGGGATCATCAGTGTGGGCGACGACATGCTCCCCATCCTCATCGAGGCAGCCGGCGCGATCGGTGGGTTTGAGGAGGGCGACGTGCTGGTCATCGCCGAAACGGCCGTTGCCACCGCCGAGGGCAATATTGCACGGCTGGATGGGATCATCCCCTCTGACGAGGCACACCGTCTTGCAGCCGCGTACCAGATGGACCCCCGGCTCGTGGAGGTTGTGCTGGAAGAGAGTGACGATATCATCGGGGGAATCCTCGGATTTCTGCTTTGCATGAAGAACGGGACCCTCCTCCCCAACGCGGGGATCGACGGATCGAACGCCCCGCCGGGGACGGTGGTCAAACTCCCCAGAGATCCCGACTTTAGCGCCGAACGCATCCGCAAGGGGGTCGAGAGGGAGTGCGGGGTTCACATCGGTGTGATCATCGCGGATTCCCGCACCCATGCAATGAGACTGGGGTGCAGCGGCGTGGCAATCGGCTGCTCGGGGCTTGATGCAGTCGAAGACGAACGGGGGCGCTTCGATCTCTACGGAAGGCAGCTTGAAGTGACAAAATCCGCGATCGCCGACAACATTGCATCTGCCTGCGAGCTGGTGATGGGCGAGGCCGACGAGTGTGTCCCTGCGGCAGTCGTCCGCGGTCTCGGGCTCACACTCTCAGGAGTGAGAGGCGTGGAGAGTATCGCTGCCTCAGAATGTCTATTTATGGGAGTTGCGCTGAATGCCAACCCGTCCCTTTTCGATGGAAAGCGCAAACCCGAGTTCCATTAAAAATTCCCTGCTCTTTCCTTCGCCGTGAAGGAGAATCTCAACAAGATCCTCTTTTTCATCGACATCGGTATGCAGGCGGAAGGAATCGATTACTTCGATGCTCAAGCCCGCCGCACGGGCAATATTGACATGATCCCGGAAGCTCGCCCCGTAAAAATCGACATGGAATAGTTGCGGGTTTTTTATGTACAGCGAATTTGTCCCGCCACCCCGGCCAGGGACGATACCTACATCCGCTTCCGTATTCAAAAGGCGCCAAACGGCATCCATCGTGACCAGAGGAAGGTCGGACATAATGATGAGCACGGGGTGATGGAGCGCGGCAAGGCACGCATTCAGCGCTTCGTTCAGACCCATGTCTTTGACCACCGTCTCGGCATCGTCACGGGAGAAGGGATGTGTGGAGAGGATGTACGGCCTGCACCCGGCCCCGGTGACCGCGGAGATGACGTCGCCGAGCATCACCCGTGCGAATTGTTCTCGTTCCGGCTGGGTTAATACACAGGAAAGCCTCGTCTTCGGGTTTACCGGTTTAAACGGGATGATAGCCTGAACACACATTTTCAAAACGTTGTGGTGGAATGGTCAAAAAGGCATCGAAACAAGCAATCTTCCCCATCTTACTTGCCCGGATCCGAGGGTATCCCCGGCAAACAACAGGTGTCCGGCCCGGTTGCGTCGACTGCGCCCGCCCCACGCTCCGAACAGTTGATGTGGATGCGTGCCCATGTGTACCCATGCAGCGCCGTGTGATCACGTTCTCCCGCAATGTATTTCTTCCCCTCACCACGGTATGCAGGAACAGGTGCGGCTACTGCATTTTTCGCACTCCGGTCGGTGAAGGGTGCCTCATGGAACCCGACGAGGTGAAGGCGATCCTTCGCCGCGGGGCAGGGGCGGGATGCACCGAAGCACTCTTTACCTTCGGCGAACGCCCGGAAGAGGAGCCCGGCTTTCAACGCATGATCCAGGCGATCGGCTATGAGAGCATCCTCGACTACTGCTACGACATGTGCTGGCAGAGCATCAGAACCGGGCTCCTCCCCCACACCAATGCCGGCATCATGACCTATGAGGAGCTGGAGCGTTTCAAGCCGGTAAATGCAAGCATGGGGCTCATGCTGGAGACGACCGCGGACATCCCGGCCCACAGGAACTCGCCGGGCAAAGATCCGGCGGTACGCATCGAAATGATGGAGAACGCGGGCAGGCTTAAGATCCCCTTCACCACAGGGCTACTGATCGGGATCGGAGAGCGCAAATCTGACCGGGAAGAATCGCTCGAGGTCATTGCGGGGCTTCACCGGCGCTACGGGCATATCCAGGAGGTCATCATCCAGAACTTCTGCCCGAAGGAGGGTACACCGATGGAGGGGGCCCCGGTGCCGGACCGCGAGGAGATCTGCGAGACCATACGCATGGCAGGGGAGATCCTCCCGCGTGATGTGGCGGTCCAGATTCCTCCCAACCTTGCCGATGCCCGGATGTTCATCGGGTGCGGCGTCGATGATCTCGGAGGGGTATCCCCCCTGACCATCGATTACGTCAACCCCGAACACCCCTGGCCCCAGATCGCCCGCTTAAAAGAACTCGTGGGTGATGCCGTACTGCAAGAAAGGCTCTGTATTTATCCCCAATACATCGAAAAAGGGTGGTATCACCCCAATATCGAAGGGCTTATCAGACACCTTGCGCACATGATTGAGGAGAGAGAGGGTTCATGAACAGCGAGCCCCTGTATGAAGGGAAAGCAAAATCGGTTTACCGCTCGGAACAACCGGGGGAGCTGATCGTCCGGTTCAGAGATGATATCACGGCGTTCGACGGGGAGAAAAAGGACGTCCTTTCGGGAAAGGGTGTGTTCAACGCAGCCATATCAGCCTTTTTCTTTGAGCACCTTGAGAGCCATGGGATCGCAACCCATTTTGTCCGCATGGTGGACGAGCGCACCATGATCGTCAGGGAACTTGCCATGATACCGCTGGAAGTTATCGTGCGGAACCGTGCTGCAGGATCCATTGTGCGCCGGTATCCCTTTGCCGAGGGGCAGGTGTTCGATCCGCCCGTCATTGTGATGGACTTCAAGGACGATGCCCGCCACGACCCGATGATCAATGATGACATCATTATGGCGCTGGATCTTCTGAATCGCGAGGAGATCGACGCCATCCGGAAGACGGCACTCGAGATCAACCGCCTGCTGTCAGCATATTTCAGAGAGCGGGGGATCACCCTCGTCGACTTCAAGATCGAGTTCGGGAAAGTGGGGGGTGCGATACTCCTTGGCGACGAGATTAGCATGGATTCCATGCGCCTGTGGGACAGGGAAACCGGCGAGTCACTCGACAAAGATGTCTATCGGTTTGACAGGGGCGATGTGCTTTCCGCCTATGGGCGTGTTGTGCAGAGAATCATACCCGGGTATTCGGGAGGAAGAGGATGAAGTTCGAAGTACAGATTACCATTGCACTGAAAGAAGGCATGCTGGATCCCGAGGCGAGGGCCATACAGCATGCCCTCAATAACCTCGGATTTGCCACGGAAGGCCTGAAAACCGCAAATGTATATTGTATTACGGTCGATGCCCCGACAGCGGATGAGGCGCGAACCAGAGCAACCGAGATGTGCGAGCGCCTGCTGGCAAATCCCGTCATACACGACTACTGTATCGAGGTTGCGCAATGAGGTTTGCCGTGGTTCAGTTCGGGGGCAGCAACTGCGACCGGGACGTGCACCACGTACTCGAATCGGTCTGCGGCGTGGACACCGATCTTGTCTGGTATAAGGAACGGCTGGGGGACCGCTACGACGCGGTGGTGATCCCGGGAGGGTTTTCCTACGGGGATTACCTGAGAGCAGGTGCAATCGCCGCCAGAACTCCCATCATGGCCGATATCATCGGTCATGCCGGGGCAGGAGGGCTCGTGCTGGGCATCTGCAACGGAGCACAGATCGGCGCGGAGAGCGGGCTCGTTGAGGGGACCTTCACCATGAACCGGGCACCAAAGTTCATCTGCGAATGGGTATATTTACGCGTGGAAACCGCGGACTCGCCCTTCACCTCGGCCTACCGAAAGGGTGAAGTGATCCGCATCCCCATCGCCCACAAAGAGGGGCGGTTTGTCACCTCACCCGAAAACCTTGAGAGACTGGAGCGGGATGGGCATATCGCGTTCCGTTTCTGCGACGAACAGGGCGCGGTCACTGAAGAGAGCAACCCGAACGGATCGCTTGGGAACATCACCGGAATCCTCGGGAAAGGACAGAATGTCCTGATGATGATGCCTCACCCGGAGCGGGCTTCTGAGAACGTTCTCGGGTCGTTGGATGGAAAAAGACTATTTGATTCGATGATCGCATATATCGCACGAGGGGAGTAACGATGCTGGAGCTTGAGGAGAAACAGAAACGCCTCGAAGAGGAGATTTATGCATGGGCGAAAGAATATGCAGAGGAGCACGGCTGGTCGATCAACTACATCGAGAAGCAGGTGAAAGCAGTGATCCGGGGGCTTGCGCGAAATTACATCCGGCACGGCGAGCGCTACTGCCCCTGCCGTATCAGGAGCGGGGATCCCGAGACGGATAAGGAAATCATCTGCCCCTGCATCTACCACGAGGAGGAAATCGCCACGCGTGGCCACTGTCACTGCAACCTCTTTTTCGATGACAAATTCTTTGAAGAACTCATGAAAGGAGAAAAGATTCCTGAACCAGATCACCCTCTGGTCGAGCACGAGACCGAGAAGTGATTGAGGCGGGACCCTGAATCATTCTCCCCCTCCAGGACGGGGCCCGGGTGTCCCTGCTGGAGGAGGATCACCTCCCGCGCTTCCCGGGAGGGCGCCGGGAGATGGGGAGCGGAGGCGATGCCGGCATCTCCTGCGGCACCTGCGATTCCTGGATGAGAGAAAAAATTCCCGGAGGGAGCCGTATGTCGGGGGATTGTCGCGATCTATTCTGCGTCCCGGGTGGTGGGAGCGTGGATGCTCCAGGTATCGCCGCGATCTATGCAACTTCGCGTGCATTGCGCCGAAACAGTCTCCAGGGGAAGGGAACCAGGAAAAAAAGCAGAAATGCCATGGCGATGGGAACAAGCAGTCCGAAGAGGGCGAACTGGAGACTGAACATATCCGCGATATAGCCGCTCACAGCCACCCCCGCCCCTCCCGCGCCCACGGCGAGCCCCAACATGAGTCCCGACACAACCCCCACGCTGCCGGGCACGAGTTCATGCGCCATGGCGATGGTGACCGAAAAGGTCGACCACAGGAAAAAGCCAAAGAGAAACAGCGCCATGAATGCAATCGTCCCCTGGCTGTGAAGGAAGACCCAGAAGGGGGGGATGGCGGCGGCGACCCCGAAGAGCGTGTACTCTTTGCGCCCGTAGCGGTCTGAGATTGTCCCGCCGATCACCTGGCCGACCACACCGCAGAGCAGCATCACCGTTACCATGAGGTTGGCGCTCATCACGCTAAAGCCGCGTTCGGTGAGGTAGGTCGGAAGAAAGGCCATCGTGGCAAAGATTGCCCATGCGCGAAACGCCGAACCGAGGACCAGAAGCCCTGCAGCGATAAGGGTGGCACGAGGCACGCTGCCTTCCGGCGTTTTCCCCTCCGCGTGTACAGGATTTGTCGCAGGGGGAGGGAGGATCCGCTTGAGCACAAACGCCGTGATCAGCCCCGGCACCACCAGCACGATTATCCCCTCGAGGCCGAAGATGCCCGCCGCGGCCCCGGCGAGCACCGGGCCGATCGCAAATCCCAGGTTCCCCCCGACGACAAAGTACGAGGTCAACCTGCCCCTGCTTCGGTCTTCAGCAAGTTTGCTCACCGTGCCCAGGGCACTGGGGTGGAAAAACGCGTGTCCCAGCGCCCCGATTGCCGCAAAGGCCAGGATGAGGGGATAGCTGTCGAGGAGCCCCACCGCCGAGATGAACACCGACCCGAGCAGAACGCTGTAGCTGATATGGATGGCGATCCCTTTTCTGTCGTACAGCCATCCCACGATGGGCTGCATAAAGGATGAGGTGAGCTGGAAGACGGTGACGATGATTCCCGCCGTGAGGTAGGAATACCCGTGTTCGAGGATGAGCAGGGGGAGAATTGCCGGGAGAACCGGGCTGTAGAGATCGGTGATCAGGTGTGCTGCCGAGAGGCCGAAAATCGCACGTCTTCGTGTCATGCGTTCAGTCCACCCGGAGAATTCTCACAACTTCAACCGGGATCTCCACACGATCCTTTGTATGGTGGGCAAAGGTCCGTCTCATGGGAAATGCGCATGCGGCGACCTCGTCGATCTCCCCCCGGCCCTTGATATAGCCCGAAAGGAACGCACGGGAGCCTTCATTGAAGATGCCGTAGACCACGTTGGCACAGGAAAGCGCTGCATCGATGAAGGGACGGTCGGCATGCCGTTTCTGTGCACCGAACGGAGGATTCATCACCACCGTGTCGCAGGGGCAGATCGAGCCGAGTGCAGCCGGATCCCGGATATCCCCTACCACGGCATGGACAGAAACCCCCAGCATTGCGGCATTCCGCTCTGTCGCGGCGACCGATGCCGGATCGATGTCGATGCCTGCCGCCGCCGATGCACCCAGAAGGGACGCACCGCAACAGAGTATCCCTGTACCGCATCCCAGATCACAGACCCGTTTTCCCTCGATGTCACCCCGCAGATAGGCATGGTGGAGGAGCCTTGCAGCAACCTGGGCAGGGGTCACGTACTGTTCGAGGTCAACGCGGGGCCGATCAAACCCTGCGATGCGTTCCAGGCGCATCTCCAAAGCTTTCAGTTTCATCTCACACTATCTCGTCGATGGTATAGTCTTCCCAGGACCGCGCACCGCAGGCTATCTCAAACTCCGGAGGGCTCAGGACGGGGGCAGGAAACCGCACCTGGTCGTCATAGGCAATGCGCGGGCAGGCGGTGTTTACATAACAGTCGAACCCCAGATTGAGGAGTGCGTCGGGAGTGATCTCCTGCAGGGCAACGATGAAAGCTACACCGGAGAGTGCGGCGAGGCGTGTGGCGAGTGCACTCCGCTTCTGGCCGCTTTTTTTGGAGAGAAGAATGCCGATGCTCTCTGCCTCCCGGGCCTTTTCGATGAGCACATACCGTTTTCTCAGGAGCCTGGAGGCGTCGACCACCTCCGCACTGCCGCGATAGGGGTCCAGTGCCACCACCCGCGCACCCGTCGCCAGCTGCACGCCCAGTGCGTGGAACACCCCTGTTCCCACGTAGAGAATTTCGCGGGCACCGGTAGCCCTCGCCGCCTCAAACGAACAACCGAGAATCTGCCCCGGAAGCGGCGTCCTCGCACTGCCCCGCGCTACCACACAGGAAATTCCCCGGCCCCGCAGGTACGAGGCCGCGGCATCGACAAGGTGGGCGTGCTGGACCGTGGTCACCAGCCCGATCTCCTTTCCCTCAATGAGGGGAATGACCGCGTCAAGGACGGCCACATCAAAGTCGTAATGGACGTAGACGTACAGCACACCCTCCCGTTCATCGACCGGCGCATGCCCGAAATGGACGAGCAGATCCACCTCGTCGAGCAGGTCGAGATCCAGATCGCAGGCCCCGTAACAGGGATCTCCGCTGATAAAGACCCCGATCCCCGCCGCATCGAGGGCGCGCGCGACACCCGCGGCCTTCCGTTTGAGCCCTTCAGGAAACTGGAGGGCTACTCTTTGAGCATTGCGGTCCCGGATCTTCCTGACAAGGTCAGAAATAGCTTCCGGTGATGTGAACGCCAGATTCGGTGACATCGATGCTCACGAGCGATTTGTACGGGCAGGATTCCCGTGGATCACAGCGGTTGATGGCCACGCAGGTATCAGTCACCTCAGCCCCGGCCTGATTGAGGGCGTCGATGAGGGCGACCATCGTTCCGCCGGTGCTGCAGACATCGTCGACGATCACGACACGGTCACCGGGGGCTATCCCATTGAGGTAGAGCTCGCCCTTCGAGTAGCCCGTCGACTGGTGCACCGCAATCTCCCCGGGGAGCGAATACGACCGCTTCCGCATGACGTTGAGGGGGATGTCGGTCATCAGGGAAAGCGAGGTGCCGATATGGATGCCCATCGCCTCAGCGGTCACGATCTTGTCCACCCCGTCGAGGTTCATGATCCTGAGCATCGCACAGGCAACCTCCCTCAACAGGGCAGGATCAATATTCGGGATGCCGTCGGTGATGGGGTGGATGAAATAGTGGTACTCCCCCCGTCTCACCACGGGACATTCTTCCAGTGATTGTTTCAGTCGTTCAAGCATGCATCTCACCAATATCATGTAAAAAGGCCTCGATCACATCGCGGTGCACATGCGGCATGCACACGATCCGCATATGTCCTTTTCGTGTTCTCGAAACACGCCAGCCTTCGGGAACCGCGGGGCAGGAAAATGTGGCCACATTCACCTCGGGCCTTACCGGTGCAGGATAGCCCCAGGTCGCCATCCCGTCGATCAGGCGTTGTGTGTTCTCCATGCACCCACGCATGATCGCCCGCATCCCTTCCTTTCCGAAGTATTCCAGCACTGCCAGTGCTCCGGCCACCGCCCCTCCAGAACGCGTGCCATTGAGCGTGTATGCCTGTTTTACCGTCAGATATGGTGTATCGACGTGAAGACAACGGAGCATTTGTTCGTCACGGACGAGGAGGCAGCCGACGGGGATGGTGGAGAACCCCATCTTGTGGGGATCCGCCGAAATACTGCTCACGCCGGGAAGGGAAAAATCAAACGGAATTTCAGATTCAAGGAACGGCAGCACAAACCCGCCGAACGCCGCATCGACATGGAAAAAGATGTCCAGGTCTTCCGCGATCTCAGAGAGGCGCGTGAGCGGGTCGACCGTGCCATACTCGGTGGAACCGGCAATTCCACCAAGAAATACCGTGTTCGAGTCGATATAATCCTCAATCTGCTCCACATCCATACAGAACCCGGGATCACAGGGAACGGTCCGCATCTCAAGGGAAAGGATATCGCATGCTTTTTCAAAGGAAAAGTGGGCGGATTCAGGAATGACAATATTCGGCGATCGTGCGGAAACCATCTTTTTCGCGATCCTCAGCGCCTGGATGTTGGATTCGGTCCCCCCCGCGGTTGCGTAGCCCCCCGCCTCCGGGTGGTGGAATAGTGATCCGACACGTTCGATGAGAAGACGCTCGAGCGATGCAGATCCTGCAAACAACCCGGGATCTCCGAGGTTTGACTCGATAAACATCTGGTGCGCACGCACCGCGACGGGGTGAGGATGGGTGCACATGGAGCTGAGAACCTTATGGTATCCAAGGTCTTCGTCTTTTTTGGAAGCAAGAAAAGAGAAGAGTTCTTCTTCCAGGCAGCCGGCATTACGCATTGTTGCTTCTCACAAAATCGAGGACCATGCGCTGTTCCGTGCGGGACGCGGTCTCGCGGATCTTTGCAACCGCGTCGATGTTTGCGGATACGCTGGTGATGCCGTGACGGATCAGCCACTCCACCATCGCCGGGTCTGACCCCGCCTGCCCGCAGATGGAGCACTCCACGCCATGAGTTCGACAGGATTGGATGGCATCGTCAATGAGCTTGAGCACCGCAGGGTGCTTGGGGTAGTACATACTGGCCACATTCTGGTTGTTCCGGTCGATTGCAAGCGTGTACTGGATGAGATCGTTGGTGCCGAACGAGGCAAATTTGATGCCGGCACGGATGAAGTCTTCGATGAGAAGGGCACTGCTGGGGATCTCGATCATGATGCCGAGTGTCCGGTTCTCCACATCCACGCCCCACGAGCGAAGCATTTCACGAGCCTGCACGAACTCTTCCGGCGAGCTGACCAGGGGGAACATGAGGCCGAGGTTGTCATATCCCTGGTCCCAGAGGCGTTTGAAGGCCTCGACCTGAAGCCGGAACTGCTTGGGGGTTTGGAGATCCCTCCGGATACCCCGCCACCCGAGCATGGGATTGTGTTCGTCCGGCTCATCTTCTCCCCCTTCCATGTTCCGAAACTCGTCGGTGGGTGCGTCAAGGGTCCGAACCCATACGGACTTGCCGGAAAAGGCGTCGAGCACGACCTTGATGCCCTTGTAGAGCTCGTCGATGAACTCCTCCTCCCTGCCGTTCTTGATAAACCAGCCGGGAGTGCGGTTCAACCCAAGAATAAGATGTTCAATGCGGAGCAGCCCCACACCATCGGCACCGGTGTCGGCCGCACGCTTTGCGGCTTCCGGGAGGGAGACGTTCACCTTGATGGCGGTGGCCGTCACCATGGGAGCGGTGGCGATAACAGGTTTCGCCTTCTCCTCTTTCGGCTTTTCAAGCGAACCCTCGTAGACGAGGCCTTTTTCGCCATCGATGGTGACGACCTGTCCGTTCTTAAGCTTGGACGTGGCGGTCTTTGTGCCCACCACGGCAGGGGTCCCCAGCTCACGACTCACGATTGCCGCATGGCAGGTCATTCCGCCTTCGTCAGTGATGATTGCAGCCACTCTGCGCATTGCCGGAACCATATCAGGATTGGTCATCTTTGCTACAAGGATATCCCCCTCTTTGACCTTCCCCACATCCTTGATATCCCTGATAATGACTACCTTGCCGCTTGCAATTCCCGGGGATGCTCCCTGTCCCTCAAGAATGATCCTGGCCTCCGCTTCACCACCCTTCTCGGCAGGTTTTGCTTTTCCGGACGCGATGGTGGTGATGGGTCGGGACTGGAGCACATAGATCTCCTCGTCCACAATCCCCCATTCCATATCCTGGGGAATACCATAGTGGTCCTCTGAGATTTTCCCGAACTTTGCCAGTTGCTTGATCTCTTCATCGCTGAGCACCGCGGCGTTCTGCCGTTCCTTTGCGATCTCGACCTCGATTGTCCCGTGCTCGCCGTCAGGAATGATTTCCACTTCCTTATGGGCGATATATCGGTCCACCACAGCCTCCATCCGGTGATCATATACGTATTTATCAGGAGAGACGCTGCCCGAAACCACTGCTTCGCCAAGCCCCCATGATCCCTCGATGATGGTCGTCGGCTCCCCGGTAACGGGGTGGGAAGAGAATAACACCCCGGCTTTCTCGGAATACACCAGTTCCTGTATGACGACGGCAATATTCACGCTCCGGTCGTCGAAACCCTGCTTTGACCGGTAGTAGATCGCACGCCCCCCGTAGAGTGAAGCCCAGCATTTCTGCACCGCTTCGAGGAGATCATCCACTCCCTTGATATTGAGATATGTCTCCTGCTGACCGGCAAAACTTGCGTCGGGAAGGTCTTCGGCAGTCGCACTCGAGCGAACGGCAACGACCAGATCATGCCCGATTTTCTCATATGAATCAGCAATATCCTCCTTTATATCTTCAGGCATGGGTACGCTGAGTACAAGTTCTTTTGCCTCATTTGCAGCTGTTTCGAGTCGCTGGGGATCATCAACATCAAGGTTGTACAGCTTGTTGAAGAGGGCCTCTTCGATGCCCGTTTCGACGAGAAACCTTCGGAATGCGTGTGCAGTAACAACGAAAGCTTTCGGCACGGGGAGACCTATTGAGGTCATTTCTCCCAGAGATGCACCTTTTCCTCCAACAGAGACGATATCATCCTTTTTTATCTCTTCAAGCCACAGAATGTTGGGCTGTCCGTTCATGCTCGCACCATCTAATAACTTACCGGGATTATTAATACATGTTTTGTGTTTTTATCTCCTTCAGGTATTCGCGGTATACTGCCGCAATACAGGTCTTTCCCAGCATGCTCGCCAGTCAGATGAAAAGCATGAATACGGTGCAGGGAGATTCAATATGGGGTTTCAACGTGAAATATAGAGTCCTGGTCAGTGATCCACTGGCGGAAGAAGGAATAGATATTCTCAGGGATTTTTGCGATGTGGACGTCAAGACCGATTTTTCAGAAGACGACCTCGTCGATATCATCGGACAGTATGACGGTCTTTTGGTTCGGAGCGGCACTCAGGTGACCGCACGCGTCATCGAAGCGGCTGGCAAGCTCAAATATATCGGGCGTGCGGGCGCCGGCGTGGACAATATCGACCTCGATGCTGCGACACGCAAGGGAATTATCGTTGCAAACGCTCCTGGAGGAAACACGCTCGCCGCAACGGAGCATACGCTTGCCATGATGGCGGCGCTCGCCCGAAATATCCCGCAGGCCAATGCCTCTTTGAAAGCAGGCGAATGGAAGAGATCGAAATTCATGGGCGTGGAATTAAACGAAAAAGTTCTGGGTATTGTCGGATTCGGACGAATCGGGCAGGAAGTTGCCCGCCGTGCCATCGCCCTGGACATGAAGTGCATTGCCTACGACCCCTACATCAATATCGAGCGGGCAAAGCAGCTGGGAGTAGAGGTAATGTCGCTGGAGGACATCTTTGCCGCTGCCGACTTCATCACCATCCACACACCCCTCGTCAAGGAAACGAGGCATGTCATCAATGACAGGACTATCGCCATGATGAAAGACGGCGTCCGTATCGTCAATTGCGCACGCGGCGGTATCATCGACGAGGAAGCGCTCAACAGGGCCATCAGGGCCGGCAAGGTTGCGGGAGCCGCCCTCGATGTCTTTGAGGAAGAGCCTCCGTTCGGCTCTCCCCTGCTCCAACTCCCGCAGGTGATCACCACGCCGCACCTCGGGGCAAGCACCGTTGAGGCGCAACAGAATGTAGCGGTCTCCGTGGCGAAACAGTGCATTGAAGTCCTGAAGGGAGGGACGGCAAAATTTGTTGTCAATGCCCCCATGATTCCGGCAGAACAGCAGGAACTCATCGAGCCCTACGCGACTCTTGCCGGAAAGATGGGCAAACTTCTCATCCAGCTCGTCGAGGGCAGACTTCAGGCAGTGGAGATCGAATACGGCGGAAAAGCCGCCGATTTCGGACAGAATACGAAATTCATCTCCAGGATGGCACTGAAGGGGCTTCTCGACCCCATTCTCCAGAACCCGGTCAATATTGTCAATGCAGAGTTTATTGCCCTGGAACGCGGCATCAAGGTGAGCGAAACTGTCACCGAGGAGTCCAGGGGCTTTACCAATATTGTCACCATCACCGCAAAAACCGACAAGATGACCGAGTCGGTGAGCGGCAATGTTGCGGGCAAGGATAAACAGCGCATCGTCTGCATCGGGGAGTATATGACCGACATGACGCCTGGCGGCCACGTGGTTATCTCCCGCCACCACGATGTTCCGGGGGTTATCGGGCGGTTCGCCACCATCATCGGCCGCCACAACGTAAATATCGCCGGCATGCAGGTCGGCCGCAACAAGCCCGGCGAAGAGGCCATCATGGTGCTCAATGTGGACAGCGAAGTCCCGAACGAAGCCATCGAGGAGATGAGGAAATCAGAGGGCGTATTTACGGCAAAATACGCACATATCTGAAATATTCCTTTCAGCACAGTTCCCCTTTTTTGGTGGCAATCCTCAGGCAGCGTACTGCTCGAAACGATAGCCCATTTGTGCAGAATCAGCGCATTTGCACGCAATCGGGCTTATTATCGGCAATGAAAAGGGAATTCTTTTATAGATCGGCGTCCCATATTGTAGAGCGCCAAGACGCAACCGATGGGCTCGTGGTCTAGCTGGTTATGACGTCGCCTTGACACGGCGGAGGTCTTGAGTTCGAATCTCAACGAGCCCACTATTCTCAGGAATTTCACCAGATTATTCAGGAAATGGTGATGTCCGTCACTCTGACCAATGGCATGTGAGAGACCTACACTATGGTTCATGAATCGATGGAAAAAAAAGGAAAAGTGTTTTTCACCATGCGATTCAGGAATAATACCCGTTGTTGTACTTGTCAAGAATATCTGCGAGACAGATGAACTTTTGTCGATCACCATCGTTCCCTTTCCATGACGCGACTTCATCGGGGGAATAGGTACAGAACAGCTGCCATGCATCCCACCACGCCTTGTCCACTGAATCCGGACTGGTCCATGGAGCTCCGTTGAGACGGGCAGCGATGAACTGGTGAGCGAGGATGTAGTACGCATTGCCCTTGGTCGTGGTTTTCAGCACCTCCATGTAACAGTCACCACTCTTGTAGAAGTTGTCATAGTCAAATTTTTCTAAATAAGGCCAATCTTCGGGATGATTTTTCCAGTATCCCTGTGTCAACGGCTCGTCAGGAAAGTCACAGGCAACCGCGGGCATGACAAGGAGCAGCACTGCGATGAGTGCCAGACCTGATATTATCCATAGTTTCATTGTATCACCTCTGGTGAATTTTACTCTTCTGCTTTCCCGATGTACTGCACATTGCCATTTATTGCAGGATAATCGTGGAACATTTCGCATATTATATAATATAATATATATATTTTTCATTCATATTCCGACGCAGAGTTTTCCCATCCATGAAATATACTCGATTCAACCTTAAATAAGGAAAATAGCAGCATTAAATCATTATTTCACCTGCCCATGCAGGTATCTGAAGATTCGCCGCATTCCGAAGGACCGGAGATATCCTTCATCCCATCCCACAGGCAGGTGTGTCCTCTGTCGCGACGAGGGAGCAGACCAGGAGATGCAGATGCCGATACAGCGGCCTCTCCGGAAATATATGAACGAGGGGCCCACGAGCCCGGGAAAGGTATTGGTACCTGTTTAACTCCGGTATGCATCCGCATCGGAGGCGTCTCTTCCCTGAATCATCCTGACGAGTGCTATCTCGTCACACTGCCACCCTCCCAGCAGTTCCACGATGGCTCCCACATAGGGCTCCTGCCGTGTCATGCTCGGAGCACTGCGAGGATTGTGCCGGTCACCTTTCCTGCCCATTCCTGCATGCCCTGTCGCAATAAAGTGAAGGAAATCCTCCCGGGGCAGGTTCCACACCGTATTCACCCTCAGTCTGACAAAATGGAGTGAGGTGGGATGGGGAGAGAGTACTGCCCGGGTGCCAGGCAGAGGGAGAGGATTTCCTCCGCTCGAAACAGCCAGCGTGATCACCCGTTCCCAGAGTGCATCACACCCGCGCCACGAGTGAGGACATTCCCTGCAGTACCGGTTTGAAGGGGGGTATCCATCGCTGGCATAGTATCGGCAAAAATGGATGTCCATCACCCAAAGGTATAAAACGAGGTCCGATAGTCCCTTCGATTTTGTCCTCCGATTCCTGAAGTGATTTTTTGGAAACGTATACACGAAGCGCGATACCAGGTCAATAAAATATATATGTTTTAATTATATTATTAACAAAATACTTGATGCCCTATGATCTCGTTGAAAACCGGTGTGGTCATCCTGCTTCTGTGTTTTTCTCTCATTGTCGCGGCGCATGCAGACGACGCACTCTGGAAGTGCACCACTGAGCACGAAATCAGCTGCCTCGAACTCTCTCCCGATGGCTCCTATGTCGTTGCGGGCGGCGAACGCATCTACTGTATGGACCGGGAAGGAACCCTGCTGTGGCATGAACATTCGGGGGATGATCTGCAGTTCATCAAAGACGGCTCAATCATTGTCGGCCTGCGCAATAATTTCCTCCATTTCATCGACCTGGAAGGAAAACTGTCCTGGAGAGAAGAGATCACCGAGGATGTCCTGATATCTGATATTGTCGCCATATCCGATGACGGCAAAGACTACTTCGTGCTCGGCTCAGATTGCAGCGTGTATGCCCGGGAAGGAGAAGAATTGCTCGAAGAGAGGGTCGAACATATGGCCCACCCTTCCAGTGTGCTCTTGAACTGGAACACTGCCCGCATCCTTGCCGTCGAAGATGATGGGCTTCATTGCTACAATGCCCGTTCAGGAAGCGGACGGTGGGAAAATGCTGCCCGCGGCGAAATGGCCGTGATGACCGAAGACGGCGCATATGCGATATACGGCGCAGGGAACAGAATCTACGAGATCGGTGCCCTGCATGGCGAGACAGGTGAGCGCGAGGAGAGCTGGGAGTGCAGGATCGACGGCGAGGTGCTCTCCATGGATGTATCCGATGTGGAAAACGGGGAGTACCTGATCGCCGTGGGCACGAAGGATGCGACCCAAAATTCTATCGACAATTTCGTCTACCTGCTTGACAGCAATGGTCAGCAGAAATGGAAAAAACAGTGTGGATTCTGGATATATGCTATCGATATCACACCTTCAGGCAACTATATCGCCGCAGGATCGCTCGAAAAGAAAGTGTTTGTGTTTGATAGGGCAGGAAATCTGTGCAAGGAGATCGATACCAGCGAACCTGTCAAATTCGTATGCCTGAATGAAGAGGAAAACATCGGAGTGGCTGCCGATGCGCACAATGTGTATGCGTTCACGCTTGAACGCGAGGCAACGGCCGCAGAAGAGGAAAATGCCACACCCTCCGTAACGCCCACGTCCACGCCGGCACCGGATCACACCACGACCCAGCCGCTCGAGCCGCCGGTCAAAGAATCGAAACTCGCCGACAGGGGACCCCGGGGAGATGGCGGAGCTGATCTCCCCCCTGTCTCCGGGCAGTCCGGTGCATCCGGTATCTTCCTTGAAGTCCGTTCAGCGCTGGTTTCATTTTTCAAGGGGATATTCTCCCTACCGGCACAGGGATCCTGACAGGATCCTCACCGGTGTTTTGGATGGGAACAGGCAATCCGAATGCCCTCTTTTGGTTTATCTGCATCGGATTTCCTGTGGTAAGAGAAGAGGCCCCTGTAGCCTACTCCTCTTTTCGCTCAATTGTCATTTCGCAGATTGCGTTTCCGAAGCAGCGGGCCCAGAGGACCGATGTTCGGTAATCTTCATTGAGGCCTTCAACGAGTGCGGTTTTGAATGCATTGCAGACGACGTATGCATGTCCGGGATTGACTCCCAGTTCTCTGGCCATGCCAACAAACGGGCAGCGAGTAACGCGCAATACCGCCCTTTCATCGGTTGCTTCCAACGGCTCCCCCTCGAAACCCGGACCGAACAAAACCGTGACCAGCACCTCAACCGCCATGGCCAGATCAGCTGCATTCCCTGTCGGAAGGCGAAATGCCGAAGCCACCGATGACATTTCCCGTCCAAGATTCCGAAAAATCTCCCCGACCTTTGTGTTATACCCCTCTCCCACAGCATCTCCGAGGGCCCTTTCGTAGGCAAAGGGTACATAGGTCAGTGTGCGCGCAGTGAGGCGCCAGCGCATCTCAACTGGTATCGGGTCAGCAGTATCCATTGCGACAATTTCCTCCATTGTACTGGTGCACCGACCGATGCGTGCGAGGTGGCACACGCAATACGGGGCCCGTGCACACGAACACCCCCGTTGAATGAGGAATCCGCAGCACCCAGATAAATATAGTATTTGAAATATATATGTCAATATACTTTCTATACCATACATCCATACGCACTGATCGGGGGGTCATTGCACAATACCGTATGGTTGCTGGAAAAAATACGTGCCTGTTGGAAAAAAGTCTCGGGAAGGGAGAGACAAACCTCCCTTGTGAATGCGGCAATCGTGGTTGAGCTCAGCGCACCCTTGTCCTGTACCCCCGCATATCTATGGTTAACCCGAGCACACGGGTTTTTGCGAGCGAATTGGAGACGAGGGGAATGAGAAGCGGACGAAGGCTCCGGATCTTTCCCAGCATTCCATTCCCCGGATTATAGCCGCGGGCCATCTGGGCTTCATGGATGCGCTGTCCTTCGAGCTGGAGGCTGGGAATAAACCTCAGGGCAATGATGAACATCAATACGTAATCGATGGGCAGATGCAGTGCGATCAGGGCGTTTGTGAGTTCGGTCGGCTTCGTGGACATGATGAGCAGCTGGAAGGCGAAGAGCATGGCAAAAAAGCGCAGCGAGAGCACCGCAGTAAAATCCACCGCACCCAAAGTGACGGGGATTGCTCCCGCCGATCCTCCCATGCCCGGTGGAATGAGAAGGAAGAGCGTATCGCCGCTTTGCAGCGTCACCACCGTGAGAAGGAGAAGGACCACGCTTAAAAAGAACAGGAGGGGCAATTGCCTGACCAGTTCCCTGTGCAGTCCGGCAACTCCTGCGGCAACCCCGATGACGAGCACCATTGTCCCAAGCACCGCCACGCTGTGGGTGAGTACACTGGCGATGACGATACCTGTGATCGCAGCGATTTTAAGCAATACCGGCATCCGGTGCAGAAAACTTCCCGCGGGGACGTAACTCATTATCTCACTCATATGCACGCACCTCCTCGTGCCACAGGACCGTCACTGAGAATCTGTCCTCCCTGCATCCTGATGATCCGTTCGGCATATGCTTCCACGATCTGCATGTTGTGCGTCACCATTACGATGGTATGTCCCCGCTGCTGCAGGTCTTTCATGAGGGCCATCATATAGCTCGATTCTCCCTCATCGAGTCCTGTTGTCGGTTCATCGAGAATGATCACCTCCGGCTGCATCGCAAGCACGCATGCAACCGCAAGTCGCTGGCGCTCACCCCGGCTCAGGTGGCGAGGATAGACCGACCTTTTATCGGCGAGGTGCACGAGATCGAGTGCCTGCGTGATGCGTTCCTGCGCGTCCTCGATTCCCACATTCATGACGCCGAATCCCACCTCATCTGAGACGGAATTTTCAAAGAGCATCGTATCCGGATTCTGGAACACGAGCCCCGCATGGGAGACCAGATCGGTCACCGCCGCAGCACCCGCATTGCAACCGCTCACGGTTACCGACCCGGATTTTGGGCGGAGAAGCCCGTTGAAATGCTTGACCAGCGTCGTCTTCCCCGAACCGTTTTCACCAACAATTGCCACAAATTCACCGGGGTAAATATCAAAACTCACCGCGTCGAGCGCGCGAATCGACCCATAATACTGGCAAAGATCCTTTACCGAGAGGACAGGAGCGCGCGCCGTGCCGTGTGCTGGAGCCAATACTTGTTCGCGTGGTACAAACTTCTTCGCGGTGATGTGCTGCCGGATCGTTTCAGGAGTACCCTGAAGCGTGATTGCACCGTCTCCAAGTACGATCACCCGGTCGGCAATGGCGCAGAGATCATCGATGCTGTGATCCACCACGATGACGGTCTTGCCGGCGGATTTTAGTTCCCCAAGCAGGGAGATGACAAGCCCCCGCGCAGCCCCGTCAAGCTCCGACATGGACTCATCCAGGATGATGATTTCCGGGTCGAGGGCGAGTGTTACCGCGAGCGCGACACGCTGCTTCTGACCGCCGGAAAGCGTGTGGGGAGCCCGGATGCGCAGATCGCCTATCCCGCAACGCTCCATGACCGACGTAATCCTGGCCTCGATCGTCTCCGGGTCAAGCCCCCGGTTCTCCAGCCCTGACTGCATCTCCTCCTCGACCGAGGTGAAGATGAGCTGGGCATCTGCATCATCAAACATCATCCCGATATGCCGGCTTACCTCGCCGATTCCATTGAACTCACCGAGTTCTCTGCCAAGCAGAGAGATCTCCCCGGAAATCGAGCCGCCGGATTCATGATGGAGTACCCCCGCAAACGCAAGGCAGAGCGTGGTTTTTCCGGCCGCAGTGGGCCCGGTGATGAGAAGCACCTCGCCGCGTCTCAGGGCTGTATCAACGTGCCTGAGCGCCGGCCGCTCCTCTCCCTCGTAGGTATAGGAGAAGTCTCTTGCTGCAAGAATCGTCCCATCGTCAGCAGACGAGAGCACGGTCGCAGAAGGGGTGCGCACACGGACATCCGCATCCCCGCTCCTGAAACGCTGGAGCGCTCTTGAGGCAGGGATAAAGAGTATCTGCGCGATGATGCCGTTCGCAACAGCGGTGAGGACGACGATCGGGATGATGGTGGCGGTGAAGGCCGCCATCGTCCCATAATTCGAGGCAATCGCCGGTGCCATCATAAGCATTGCCACGGCAACAAATGTGCACCCACTGGCAAGCGTTCCGAGGAAGGTGGCGATTCCCGGAGAGATCGCGATATGGTTTCTCAGCAGCAGGAAGGTCAGAAGACAGACAAGGGCGCCCACCGGTTCACTGATGAGATTGCCGGGCGGAAATATGGAATGACTGACCATCGCACAGATGATCCCTGCCACGATCCCGATGCCGAGCGCTTCTTTGAACGTCGGGATCACGAGGATGACGGCAAGGCAGTAAAATGCAATGACCAGGTTGGACACGATGGGGCCCGGGATCATGAGCGAAAGATACCTCACGATCGCGCCGATAGCGAGAAGAATACCGATGATAGGAATATCCTGGGATTTCATAGTGATCGCATATATTGGCAATTATCAATTGTTCAAGGGCGATTCAGGATGGTGCGGCGGCCGCACGAGCGGGGCAACGCCTTCGCTGCTGCCAGCAGACCACGATTTTATGAAGAAGAGGAGATGGCGTATTCAACTGACGCGTCGGGCCATATAAGACACTTGCACACATTAATGTATATTTGTGTACATCAAAATATATAATATGGTGCCCAGCGTTCCGGTTTCGAGGTGCGATTTGCACCGCTTTTTATGCTGGCGGGCGTACTGAAGGGAAAAGTGGGGTATTGCTCTTACACCTTCCGCTCGATTGTCATTTCACAGAACGCCCCCCCCAGACACATAGAACGAGAGCTGTTGACGGTATACTCCGGGTTCAAGCATTCAACCACTTCTTTCGCGCAGGTGGTGCAGGCCTGGTGTATGCGTCCTGCAGTCACCCCAATCTCCTCGGCCATGTTCAGGAGGGGGCACGTAGTCAACCGTATCAAGGCCTTGTCATTCGATACCTCAAGAGTCTCCCCCTGAAAACCAGGGCCGAAAAAGACACTCGATATGACATCCATGGTACGGGCGAGCCCGTACGCGTTGTGGTTGGGCAACTGGAATGCTGAGGCAATGGCGCGAATGTCCTTCGCTGCTTCTTCAAAAATCGGGTACTCAAGCGTCGCATAGTTTTCTCCCAGGAAATCATTGAATTCCCGGTTATATGCAATCGGAAGAAACGTTAACATGCGCGTTGCTATCCTCCACCTGATTTCAATCGGTATTCGGCTAATATCAACCATTCATCTCTCCTCCGTAGTATCTCCCGGCATTTGCGTTGGGGCGACGATGTTCCAGAACGCAAGTATTTTTCATGCAACGTTGAGCAGTTCTGTTAATCTGTCGTACCTTGTTTTTATACGGAATGAAGAATAATAATCCTACTATAATATTTATAGTTATGCCGATCACAACACCGGCCTCCCCGAACACATTGTATATCACAGGATACGACAACCCCATAATGAGACATTATGCAGTACACTATCGTGGGAGATAATCTCCAGATGGTCACCATATCTCTGGACGATGGCGAACGCATCTGTGCGGAGGCAGGCGCCATGGTGAATATGAGCGGCAATATGCAGATGCACACCAATATGAAGGGCGGACTTCTGGGCGGCCTGAAGAGGGTTGTTACCGGGGAAAGCCTTTTTTTAACCGAATTCACCACCGATGCCGGCAACGGGTTTGTATCCTTCGCCGGAAATGTGCCCGGCAAGATTATTCCCATCACCCTGAACGGCAACGAGTTTATCGCCCAGAAAGATGCGTTCCTCTGTTCTGAAGAGGGGGTCCACCTTGAGGTCGCCTTCACGAAACGTATCAGATCCGGCTTTTTCGGGGGAGAAGGATTCATTCTCCAGAGGCTCAGCGGGGAGGGGAAGGCATTTCTGCACTGCGGCGGTGATGTGTTTGAGATGGAACTCGGGCCGGACGAGGTCGTGAAGATCGAGACCGGGCTCGTGGTGGGGTTCGAGAGCACCGTCTCCTATGACATCGCCTTTGCGGGCGGAGTGAAAACGGTGCTCTTCGGGGGTGAGGGGCTCTTCCTGACGACACTCAGGGGCCCCGGGAAAGTCATCATGCAGTCCCTCGACATTGCAAAACTCGCCTCCTCTCTCATTCCCTACCTTCCCCAGAACACGTCGGGTGATTGATCCGGATACCATGAACCTGCAGATGGGGGAGAGAGAGGTTTCGCTCCACCATCCTCGGAGGAACCCCATGCACATGAATACCCCGGAACTCACCATGGTCCTGCACGGCCCGGCAGTCTTCGACAGCGGCGAGGCCGGGTGGCTGATGGAAACCATACAACCCTCCAGATCCGTCGTCGCGGGCGTCATTGCCCGAACCGCCGCCGAGGAATCAAATCTTGCGGTCGAATTCTGCCCGGAACCGCCATCAGCGATTCTTTCACGTGAACAGGGAGATGCATTCCTGGTCAACCGCGGCCGGTCAGAGGAGTCAGGATATGTCTTCGGCGACATCGTCGCCGGGAGGATGGATCCCGCACGCGGCCTCATCCATATCGAGTGCTCGTGCGAGACGGTGTGGGTGTGGAACGGAGGCGACCCGGGACTTGCGGAACGGCTGGCACAAAGAACAGGCTATATGCTCAGGAACGCAAAAAGCAGCCTGAAGACAGAGACCGCAACGAGAACCGTCCGGGGATGCATCCCCGGAGAACCGGTGTTTGTGAACGGCATCGTGGTGGGGAAGGCCACGGCACCATCGGTGATCTTCCGTGCTCCGGGCGGCATTCTCGAGTGCGTTGCTGGCATCGAGCCGAAGGCCCACGGCCTCGAAAAACTCCACCGCAGGGGTCCGCTTGACCTTGCGAAAGCCTGGTGCAAGAGCGGAATCCTGCGTGCGTCGTGTGCGCGGCATGCCGCGGGAGGCCTGAGAAAGGGGCGCATTCTGGTCATCGACCACTGCGGGCACGAGCTCTATCGCAGGCTTGATGCGGAGGTATGTGGCGTGCTCAGTATCGGCGACGATACCACCGCAGTCTGTGCACATATCTGTGCCCACCGGGGGATCCCGGTATTCGGCGTCGTTGACGGTGATTGTGACGGGATCATCGAAGCGGCGTATGCTCCGGGATCAGTGGTGGTGGAGGCCATTGAAGAACGCGACGACGAACTGGGCGCCGAGATCGCCGGAAGCCTGGACACAATGCCGCATGAATGGTACCCATGGACAGGGAAGATGCTGCGGCAATTGATGGGGCGAGCGCGCGTGGTGGTCGATACAAGGAAGCATGCATGAGCCGCTGCGCGGAGTGCAAGGGGAAGGGGCTGTGTGGGCGACCGAAGTGTCCCATCGTAAGCCGGTTCCATGCGTCGCACTCAATCAGAGCCACGGACACCTACATGGGAGAAGCACCATCGGTGTTCGTGGGAAGCAGGGGGTTTCCACGAATGAGCGCAGGCCCGCTTCTCACCGGCGAACCCGACAGCCCGAAAGAATGGCTGCACAGGAGGTACTCCATCGACGACATCGTGGGCGTGCGTGCACGCACCATCAGGGGGAGCGGCGATCTCGCATCAGTGCAGGACGCGATCCATGAAGTCGCCCTCTCCTCGGTCCCGGTCGATGTGGAGGCCCGCTTTGACAGGCCGGTCCGCTTCGATCTCTCCTTCGACGGGACACTGGCTCCTGTCGGCATGAAGGGGTCACTGAAAGATATTGCGGTGCTCGACAATGCGAAAACAGAGCGCCCTGTGGACCGAGTCACCTCAGACAACGATTTGCGGGCAGCGGACGCGGTCCGTATACTCTATAGTGAGGGAATAGACGAGCACCGCATCACCCAGCTGCTCTCTGCGGGCTTGCTCGGGGTAACTCGGCATGCAGTACCGACCCGCTGGGCAATTACCGCGGTCGACGACATGCTCGGAGCGGGGTTGAGGCCGCAGATCTCTTGTGCGCCGCCCCTGGATATCATCCAGCTGTTCACCGCCGAGCTCTTTTCAAACCGGATCATCGCCCTCCTCATTCCCGGAGAGTGGGGATTCGAGATGATCGAACAGTGGGAGAAGCAGAGCATCTGGTCACCTGAGGCCGAGACCATCATTGTTGACGGCGAGAAGGGCGCAAAACGCGGCTACTCTCCCATCGCCGGGGCATACTACTCGGCCCGCCTCGGGATCGCGGAATACCTCGCACAGATCGGCCGCAACGCACGTGTTCTCGTTATCCGCCGCATACGCAGCGATTACTGGGCACCACTCGGCACCTGGGTGATCAGGGAGGCTGTCCGCCGGGCGATGCACGGGCAGCCGGAGACCTTCGAGAGTCTCGATGCAGGGATTGAACGTACCTGCAAGATCATGGGGTCCCGACAATGGCTCCAGCATAGCACCCTGATTCATGAAATCCGGACGCAAAAAACGCTCTTTGACTTTTCGTTAAAATTATAAATGATTATATTTCCGAAAGGTACAGCACTGGTAATGAGAGGAAAACTTGTATCGGGCTTCGTCCTTATCGCGCTTCTCGCCGTCCTCATCCCATGCGTTCAGGCAGGGCCTCTATTCGGACTTGCAGGGGCGTCCACCAGTTCAGTCGCCCTCGATTCAGGCGACTACTTCAACATCTTCGTCGCAGCACTCATCATTCTGAATGTCTTTTTCGTCCTGTTTATCAAGATAGCCAGGCACCAGTCACCCAAAAAAGAGCTCTCGCGGTTCGTGCACATCATGCTTTCACTTCTCGCCTTTGTGTTCATCGCTCTCGGCAGTGTGCTCGTAATCATCGTCACCCTGGTGCTGGTTACCATATCCACGGACATTAGCGCCTTTGTCAGCGCATATCATTTCTTCTCCTACTTCATCGAAGACGTCGTCTTCGGCGTCATCATTGCTGGTTCTTCGGGTTTTCTTATCTTCCTTATCGGGTTTTATACGCTCATTTTGCTTCACGGAAATTCCCTTTCAGAGATGAGCGCCATGCCCACAGGCAGCGGCGCAATCTTGAAGGGCACCGAATTCCAGGAGAATCTCACACCGACCAACCCTAATCTGCGGTTCAGAGTGCTGAAAAAGGAGAATGGAAAACCTGTTCCTGATGTCAAGGTGATACTCAAAAAGCGCGAGGGGATCACCTTCCACACGAAATTCACCGATTTCAACGGTGAAGTGCGTTTTGAAAATGTAGAAGGCTATGCCAGTGATTGGCAGGCCCTTGTCGAGGGAGACGAGAACAGGGAGATGTTCAGGATCATGCAGGTGTAATCCTTTTTTCGAACCTCTCTCTCACCTGCTCCAGCGTCTCTATCTCGTCGACGCTCTTATCGTCACGCAGACGGATAAAACGCGGGAAGCGAAGCGCGAACCCGCTGCGATAATTGGGGCTCTTCTGAATTTCGGCATACCCCACCTCAAATACCGCGCCGGGTTCAAACGTGACCTCCTTGCCGGAATGTGCAATCACGGAGTCCTTGAGCAGGGCATAGATCTCAGCGAGCATCTCGTCCGAAAAGCCTGTCGCAACCTTTCCCACGGGCAGAAGTTCACCCTGGTCCTGGCAGGCGAGCAGGAACGAACCAAATAGCCCGGCCCGCCTGCCTTCACCCCACTCGGCACCGACGACCGCAAGGTCCATGGTGTCCACCGCGGGCTTGATCTTCACCCACTGCCTGCCGCGGACGCCGGGAGTGTAGAGGGAATCAAGTGCCTTGACCATGATGCCCTCGTGGCCCTTCTCCAGCGCGGTGCGGTAGAACGACTCGACTGCATCCAGATCGCCGCTTGTCACCTGGGGGGCGATATGACCGCTGAGGGTCTTTTCAAGCAGCGTGCGTCGTGCATGAAGGGGCTCGTCCAGCAGTGTCTTTCCGTCCAGGTATAGCAGATCAAATACCATGGGTATCATCTCGATCTGCTCCATATGCGCGTCGATGTCGTGTTTTCTGCGGAAACGGCGCAGCACATACTGGAAAGGCAGGGTCCGCCCGTCCCTGACCGCCAGAGCCTCGCCGTCGAGGATGACGTCATGGTCGGTCGCTCCTGATAATTGCTGCACGATATCGGGGAGTGCATTGGTGACTTCCTCCAGTTTGCGGGAGTAGATACGGCATTTACTCCCCTTTTTATGGAACTGAAACCTCGATCCGTCGTATTTGAACTCGGCAGCGACCTTTCCGTGATCCGACATCATCTCCCCGATGGTCCCCTGCTGGGCGAGCATCATTTTGACGGGGCGAAACGGTTCGATGAAGACGTTGCGGAGCGCATCCGGGCCAACCTTTGCCAGCAGCGCAACCTCGCCGAGATCGTTGGTCAACTGGTGCGCATGTTCCACGAGATCGGCGTCAACCCCGAATCCTTTGGCGATCGCATCCCGTACATTGCCCTCGCCCATCCCGATCCTGAGTTCGCCGAGCAGGAGGCGGGCGATGTAGCGCCCCTCGAGGGGCTGCGCATCGGCGAAGAGTTTTCGTATCACCTTCAATTTCTCTCGCTGCGTGCGCGTTCCCTCGATGCGGGCGAGGTACTCAAAATCACCGAAGACCTCCAGCAGATCGAGCGGACTTGAAAAAAACGAGGTCTGTTCCTTGGAGGAGAGCAGGTGCTCGATTGCGATTCCCGCGTCCCCCACCCTGTTGATCTCGTCGATGACCTCGCCCTTCTTCTTCCCTGCAACGTAGGCCACCGCCTCAAAGAGGAGATTGGGTCCGATGCCCACTTTAAGCGGGCTCCAGTCAGGAAAGATCCGTCCCATCAAAAACCGCACAAATACCGGAAGCTCCTCCTCGCTGAGCGGGAAAATGGCCCTGCTGACGACATCGATCATCTCGAGTCTTCCGGATATTCCTTCGATACGTTCACAGAGCCTTGAAAAATCGATAAAATCCATGCCTCACCGTTACATCCCTTGTGTGTTTCCGGACATGCTCTTTGACTCCTATACCTGCATGCTCTCAGTAATATCGTGCTGCCTTGCCACCCGGACAGGAATGCTACCTGCAAAAAGGCCCAGCCCTCCGTCACCGGTGGCAGTGGCAAGCGCGATTTCGGGGCGATTGTTCACCTCGCTCAGGTGGGCAAGCGTGACGGCATGAAGGTCGTCCGCGAGGGACTTGAGGCAGGCTGCGCAGGCGATGTTGGAGAGATGCCCGCGCTTTGCATCGCGTATACGCCGCTTCAGGTATGCCGGGTAGGGGCCTTTTTCCAGCATATCCGGGCAGTGGTTGCTCTCGAGGACGAGGGCGTCGCACCGCTTCAGGTGCTCGAGCATGGCAGGAGATATCTGACCGGTGTCGGTACAGCAGCCCACCTCGAGATCATGTTCACGTATGCAGAACCCGCAGGGCTCTACGGCGTCATGGGACGTGGGAAACGGCTCGATCACGAAATCACCAAGAAAGAGAGGTTCGCTGTATCGGCACGCCATGGATTCCACCGGTTTTCGTGAGACGCGGCGGTGGTCGAGATATTCGGAGAGCGTCCCCCTCGTCGCGATCACCGGAATGCTCAGCCTGCGGGCAAGCACGTCAACCCCCCGGATATGATCCGTGTGTTCGTGGGTGACAAGTATTGCCTGGATATGATCGGCGGTGCCGCCCGCCGTCTCCACCCTTTTCAGGATTTCCCGTGCACTCAGCCCCGCATCAACGAGAAGAGCGCCGTGATCTCCTTCGATATAGATGCAGTTTCCTTTGCTGCCGCTGGCGAGGACGCGAACATTCATCCCCCTATTGGTACCTCCTCACTCCATATAACAGCACCCGAATGAACCAGAAACAAGGCAATTACTTCCCTGTCTCTTCCAGCTCCACCAGAACCGGGGCGATTGTCCCCGTATTCACGCAGCGCTTGGCGAGTTTGGTGAGTTTCCTGCAGTAGAAGATATGGGATATCTGAAAACTCACCAGAAGGCCGAAGCCGAACGTGGTCACGCTGATGAGCAGGTAGTTCAGCGGATCGATCATCATCTGGTCCCCTCCATCGTGTTCACGACTCCCTCTCAAGTTCATCGATAAGCGGCTCGATGGAATCGGCATCCCTGCACCCCTCTGCAACCATGAAAAAACGTCGCCGATAATATTCGGATGTGCCAATGTAGCCGGCGATCAGTCCGATTGCAAAGGTCAGAACGCCTATTACCCCGTATATGAGAAGATCGTACATCATTAGGCGATATATGGACATTTGGGCCGCCATGCCATATAGATATTGAAACGCATGCGAGGAGAGAATCCCCCCATCGCTCCGGTGAAGAGCGGACAGCCGGATAAAAACACACCTCAGGCTGCACAATTGGCGGGAGAAGGCGGTCAATTCACAATCAACAGCTCCGGCAGAGAGGAACCGGGCATATTCATCCAGGTCTCATAATCGGAGGAAATGAACCCCGCACCGCGTATCGCCGTGGATAGAAAAGAGAGGTGGGGTTCCCGCCGCCTGCACAGGGATACACCCGCATCATGGGGCCGGAGGTATGCACGGGATGTACAGGGCGGCAGGCGGAGCGCTCAGGAGCCTATTCACCCGAGCTTGAGGTCGATGAATTCCTCACCTGACTGCTCGACAAAGAGCACGGCCTCGCCGTTGACAAACGCGGGGCGGGGAAACTTCTGCAGGGCAACCAGTCCTTGCGTGAGAGGGATCCCATCACGGGTAACAACCCTGTCGATCCCGGAGCGAAGCAGGGTCGAAACCGGCTGCCTCCCCCGCATGCTCCGCAGATCCCCTTTCTTTACAAACCTCCCGTCGTTTTGCAGGCCTGCAAGCCCTATACCGGCGATCGATCCGATGATGCCTTCTCCCGTATCGCCAAACCCTTCTGCGAGAATCCCAACAGTGGCGGCAAGAGCGCGCGCGCCGGCGATGGTGAGGATCGAGTCCTTCGCCGCAAGCCCGAAGGCGGTGATCTCCGGGGATATACGGTCACCCGCAGCGAGGGCGATACCAGGGTTGCTTCCGGGCGCGCAAGATTCAAGAACCATCTCCCGCGCACGGGAGTATATGTCGAGAGCAGCCCCGGAGCGTCCGTTTTCTATATGGATTACTGCACAGCTGTTGTGTGAGGTCATGGGGATATCCGGGTGGTTGAAGAGCTGGTGCCGGGTCACGCCGAGCACCCGGTAGTCGGTCGCAATGTGATCTGCAATTCTCCTCGCCAGGTTCCCTGTTCCGGGGGAAACCGGGTCGTCGGTATCGTCAATGGAAAGGTAGAGCGTCATAATGGTCCCCGCTGCATGTCGGTTTGGCATGTCACACTGGATACACACTGAGAATGGGCAAAGCACCGGTGCTTCACCTGATTCCAGATAACTCTATTGGGCGTGGAAGTATAAAAAGAGGGCATCAATGGAAAAAAGTAAAGGGCATGTGATTAACACTCCCCTCTCCAGTCCGCAATCGCCCTTCGGGAGGGATTATTTTTTATATATAGAGCATCAGGTATCGATTCAGAGACCGACCTTCCAGGAGAACGGTCCGAGGACGTGAAAACCATGAGCATGAAGATCTATGTACGAGAACGGCAGAAAGTCGGCACCGGTGTGCACCAGCCGCGCTTTCGGGTTGTTGCTGTGGTAGGGGAGGGAACGACGCACTCCAAGATTGAAGCCGTGCACTTCAGGAAAACCGAACTTGAACAGATCGCGAAGGACCTGGGTGCCGAGGTTGTGTACCTCGAGGTAATGCCTGAAGAAGAACGCGGCGCGATGATGGAAGCACAAGCCTGAATCCCTCTATTTTTTCCATTTTTCCAGCAGCATATCATGAAGCCCCGTGTTGCGGGAAATCCCGGTGTAATGCAGGTAAATGCATTTAAATTAATTTGGTAAAATTTATAACAAATTGTAATTAACATAATATGTGGTGATCCCTGTATGGAATTCAGCGATCAGAATGTCTTTGCTTTGTATCTGTCTGTACGCACCGAAATGGAACCTATGATTAATGATATCCAGAGGGAAGCTGTTCTTCATCTCGGCACGTTGACCCGAAATGGAAATTTTGAAGCCATGGAGGCGCTCCATTACCTCTCACGCACCTCGAACCTCCATCCGCTTCTTCGAGAGATGATTTCCACAGAATTGAGAACTTCCGGGGTTATTTGAAGGATCACCACAATATCTCATCTTTTTCCTATTTCCCATTTCAGCATACCCCGGGGAGCAAATCCCCGGGATACGAATTATCAACCCATTCCACTTAACTTAAGAAACTTAATAATGGTGTATCGTTAACTAGTACCTGGTGATCCGGTCGACCGCACAAAGGTGGATCATGGCGCCTATGCACGGAAGGGCCTTCGTCCTGATTGCCGCATAATGCCAGAACCACACAGAATATGCCAGGTTCACCGTAGTGCGGGAAAGAAACGAGACTTAAGGAACTTTGCTGATCTGTCACTCACATCGAACTACCACACACCGCGATTGCGGCAGCAATGGCGGGAACCTTTGGGATCACCGGCAATTTTTGGCACCACCATCTTTTTTTTTTTTTAGCCCGAATGCGACCGGACATGCATACGACGGCGGATCCAGACAAGCAGAAGGCCTACTACAAATGCCAGGGTCATCCCGCCGATAAGCGCCACAACGGCCATGGTTCCCGAAATGAGGCGATCATCGGTTTTAATGCCGTGTTTTGCCAGCTCGATTCCCACGAAAACCAGCAGGGCGCCGAACATTCCCGCAGGGAGAATGCTGAGCGTATCGGGATCCGCAAAGAAGAGCGCAAACCCGAGCAGGATCATGCCGCCGATGATATTGGAGAGGGCGGTTCTTCCTCCAAAGCGGTAATGCGCAGCGAGCCCACCCGCCCCATGGCACATGGGAAACGCGCCGAAGGGCACAGAAAGGATATTCATGAGCCCAATGGTGATGGAAAGTTGATCAGGCTCGATATTGCGTTTGTAGAGATCGTGAGCGAGCACCGAGGTGGCAAGAATTGCGTTTGTGAGGGTCAGGGGAAACTGCGGCGGCACGAGCTGCACCAGCGCCGTGATGATGTTCTGCATATCGGGAATGATGATGCCGGGAACCGGGGGCAGTTGCAGCGGAGGTATCCCGTAGGCTGCTACGCCGACCGCGATCCCTGCGATGATGACCATCAGCGCCGATACGTCCGGAACGGTCCACCGGGTACTGGCGATAAAAAAGAGGACGATGAGCCCTATCGCCCCCAGCGCAAAGGCGGGATCCTGGCTGATGAACCGGAGAGAGGTGTTCACCAGCACCAATGCGAGCCCCAGCTGGATCCCCCGGATCACGCTTATGGGGATCTTTTCCCTGATATAGCGCATCCCCTTGATAAGTCCGAGGAACAGGAATATCAGGCCGGTGAGCATCCCCGCCGCCATGATATCGCCTGAAGAGAGGCCTTCGGCGATAACCACTGCACCCACCACCTTCAGGGGCTCCACGGGAACAGGGATGCCGTAGACGATCCCGATCACCGCGTACCACAGGGCAAAGAAGAGGAGGACGGTGCCAAGGTTGATGTCAGATACGGCAGCCACGCCAAAGACGATGGGCAGTACGGTCCCAAAATTACCCACCGAGCCTGCGATCTCCTCGGGGTGCAGGCGCAGGGCAGGAGTGTCCGTCACTGAGAAGCCTCCACACCGTCTGGTGAACCGTTCATTGTTCTCCGTCTAGAATACATGCACCGATGCTGCTTTAAAGAGGAGGTATACAGAATCCCCCTTCTGAATAGCCAGATCCTGGTACGCCTGACGGGTGAGGGTGACCACGAAGGGAAGGCCCGCATCGACCACCACCCGCATCACCATGCCCGCATCTATACTCTCGCAGACCGTTCCTGGAACCACATTCTGTGCGCTGATTTCCGGCTTTGCCTTGGAAACCATAATATCTTCTGGTCGAACGGAGACAAACACCTCACCGTCCTTGGTGCAGGCCGTCGAGACCAGGCTGAGGGCTTCGGTCTGGATGACAGCATTGCCGTTTTCCAGTCTGCACATCCCCTTAAAGAGGTTTTCCACCCCCACGAAATCGGCAATAAATTCGCAGTTCGGTTTTCGAAACACCTCGTCGGGTGCACCCACCTGGACGATCTCCCCCTCGTTCATGACGGCCACCCTGTCTGCAAGCGAGAAGACCTCCTCGAAATTGTGGGTGATGTGGAGCACGGTGGTGTCCAGCGTGTCATGCAGACGCTGCAGTTCCTTCCTGAGCGCCTCCCGGGTCCGTCCGTCGAGCGCACTGAGCGGTTCGTCGAGCAGGAGCACCGAGGGTTCCATGACAATGGCGCGGGCGATGGCGGCGCGCTGCTGCTCACCGCCGCTCAGCGTATCGGGGCGGCGGTGGAGGAGATGAGATATACCGAGAAGGGTTGCACTCTCCTCGACCCGGCGTTCAATCTCTGGTTTTTCCAACTTCCGGTTCCGGAGCCCGAACGAAATGTTGTCATGCACGGAGAGATGGGGAAAGAGCATGTAGTCCTGGTACACCATGCAGATGTTGCGGTTCCTTGGCTCTTCGTGGGTGATATCCCTTCCGTTGAGACATACCCTGCCGCTGTCAGGCGGGTAGATGCCGGCCACGGTTTCCAGGAGGATGGTCTTGCCGGCTCCGGTGGGACCGATAATAATCACATACTCACCCTGCGGCACTTCCAAAGAGATGTCCTTGAGCGTAAACTCTCCCATGTCCTTGGATACGTGTTCAATATGCAGCATAAACGGGGCCTCCTAGAAGCGGGCACTCCCCCCGTAGCGTTCGAACACGTACAGCGAAACGATGGAGATGCCGATCAGGATGGTGGCTGCGGAAATCGCCAGGTTCAGCTTGCCGCAGGACATGTTCAGGAAGAGCGAGATGGGCAGGGTCTCCGTCACCATGCGCGTCGCACCGGCAAGGAGCAGGGCGGCACCGAACTCGCCAATCCCCTTCGCCCACGTAATCACCGCTCCCGCGAAAAATCCGCTCGCCGCCATGGGAAGCGTGACCCGCCACACCGCCTGGGTATCCGTGCACCCCAGCGTCTTTGCCACATACTCGTAGCGGGGGCTGATGCTCTCGAAGGTCGAGCGCATAATGCGGATCATGAACGGCATGTTCACGAAGAACTGGGCGATGATGATGCCCAGCGGGGTGAAGACGAACACCAGACCCGCCTCTGCGAGCGCCTTTCCAAACGGGCTTGTGCCGAAGAAGAGCAACAGCCCCACACCCGCAACAAGGGGCGGCAGGGCGAGGGGCATGTCAAGGGTCGTATTGACAATGCTTTTGCCCAGAAAATCGTAGCGCGCAAGACCGTATGCCGCAGGGACGGCAATGATGATGCACAGCACAGTCGACACCAGAGAGGTGAGCAGGCTCAGGTAGATGGCGAACTGGATCTCAGGTGAAAACATGGACGAAATAAGATTTTCCGGCGAGGGGTGGCTCACGATGAGAAAGAGAAGCACCAGAATAAATGCGCTGAGGATCATGCCTGCGGCGATGGTCCCCACTTTCAGGGGCGAATGCCGGAAAACATTCACAGGTTTGTCCTCCCCCGGTCCCGCAGGCCCCGCGGTGAGGCATTCCATGCGGCGATGTCGTCGGTGTGCTGGTTGTCCACCCAGCCGCTCTTCACCTCGTCGCGGTGATCGAACTGGCGCACGTAGGGCTTGATGTCAAGCAGCGGGGTGCCGTCGAGGACATCGACGCCGCGGGTGACCAGGATGTTGCCCCTCACCTCGACCAGCTCCACGATGGAGAGCCCGATCGGGTTCGGGCGATTGAAGTGGCGAATGGCAAAGATGCCCCGCTCCTTCTCCCCATCGAGGAACGGCTTCTGGGTGAGCTTCGCACTGGTCGCCCGGTGGAAGTGGTAGATGAGGAAAAGGTGCGAGAATGACTCGATATCGGCGAGTCCTACCGCGAACTCGGGAAATACCTCGACTTCGCCCATGGAGGGGTTGAAGATCCCCTGGATGGGTGTCTCCTCCTGTTCGGTATACTCGGAGTGTATCACCCCGATGGGGCGGTACACAATTTCCGAACCTCATTCAGGCGAAATTCCTTTTGTGTATTCGTTCATGATATGCGCTCCGGAGTTCCCGGTTCAGGTAGTTTCGTAGTAATCGTCAGGATAGGTGGTAAACCCGTGCCGCTCGAAGACTGCCTTGCCCTCCTCGGAAGTCACGAGTTCAACGAAATTCAGGGCGTCCTCGGGGTGCTCAGAGAAGGTGAGCGCGCCGATGGGGACAACCTTGACGATATTCTGCTCCTTTGGAATGGCGATGGCGTCCATCTTCTCGTCCTCGAAAAGGTTCTCCCAGATGATGGCAGCATCGGCAACCCCCATGCTCACTTGCACGAGAAGTTCGTTCACCGTGGCACTGCGAGCATGCACATTCGCAAACACCTCTTCCTTGATACCGTTCTTCTCCAGCAGAGAGTTCGAGAGCTTTCCTATGGCGCAGGCATCCGGGTCGCCGAGTTCGACCAAAATGCCGGGGTTGGCCAGATCGGCAAGACAGGTGATTGCGGCGGGATTGCCTTTGGGCACGGCGATGAGGGGCACGTGGTAGACAACACGGCGTTCTTCGCTCACAAAGCCCTTCTCGCGGGCTGCCTCGAAGTAGTAGGTGGCACCGGGCATATAGACATCACCCATCCCGGTCAGCTCCATCTGGGAGAGCAGGTTGGCTGACCCGGCGAAGTTGTAGTTCACCCGGATACCATACCGCTCCTCGTAGAGGGAGGCAATGTCCTCCATGGGCTCGCGCATCCCTGCACCGCAGTAGACCATGATCGAGTGTGCTTCATCTGCAGTCTGCCCAGCCGCGGGTGCGGTGCCAACGCTGTCCTGGGCGGATGTACATCCGCACGCAAAAAATGCACCAAAGAGAACAAGGATCGTTAAAATACCAAGGCATATACGCTTCATTACCTTACCTTGATATCCGATAATAATTAACAGTGTTTATCATATTCTGTGATAGAGTCAGAATGTTAACCATATGGGATTAACAGAGCGTGCAGAACGAGCGGTTCGACGCAGAAAGTGGGAAAATAGGGTGCACCGGACCCCTTACATGCCAAACATGTCATCAGGGTAGGTGGTGAACCCGTGCTTCTCGAAGATCGCCTTCCCCTCATCCGATGCCACGAAATTCATGAATTTCTCGGCATTTCCAGGGTTTTCGGAGAAGGTGAGCGTTCCGATGGGGATGACCTTCACGAATCCCTCTTCCAGGGGGATGTCGACCAGTTCCATGCTCTCCTCGTTGTAGAGATCCTCCCAGATAATGGCGGCGTCCGCCTGGGCCATGGAGATGTAGACCATAAGCTCGTTGACCGTCCCCGACTTCACCACGCAGTTCGCCTCGACCGCCTCCCACAGGCCGTCCTTCTCGAGCATCTTCTTGGCCGCCGATCCGACCGCAGGGCCGCTGGGCTCACCGATGGCCACGCGGACACCGGGCTGTGCGAGATCCTCTACCGTCTGGATATTGGCCGGGTTGCCCGTGGGCACGGCGATACCCAGCACATGGTAGACCACCTTCTCGGTCTTGTCCACGAATCCCTTTTCAATGGCAGAATCGATGTACGACTTCGCCCCGGGCATATAGGCATCACCGTTCTGGTAGAGCTCGATCTGGCTCAGGAGCTGGGCGGAGCCACCGTAGGTGTACTCAATGGTGATTCCCTCCTGCGCCCTGAATAGTTCTGCAATCTCGTCCATGGGCTCCCGCAGTCCCGCACCGCAGTAGACCAGCAACGATTCCCCGGTGTCTGCGACCGGTGTCGCGGTTGTGGAGGGCGTCTGTGTTCCCGCCGGGGTGGCAGGGGCGGACGGTTGCGATTCGGTGCATCCGCAGGCAAAGAGCGCCGCACACACCATCAATCCGATGAAGACAATGGAAAGTAACCTCTTCATAATCAAGCATTCAAGGCCGCGCAAATTAAGTGTTTATATTTGAAGTTTACAAATCAAAATAATTAACTAAACTTTATTTACTAATCTCCTATCACCCGTGTTCTCACCGTCAGATGGATGATGCTCGCTTTGACCGAAGCGCTGACCCGCGACCCCGGGGAGAGCCCCATCTCTTTCACAGTGTCCCTAAGAACCGTGGCCACGAGGGAAAATCCACAGTCTATCGAGACCCTCATCAGTGGTCCCATCGGCGTGAACCCGGTAATGGTGCCCTCAAATGTATTCCGGGCACTTGATCGCGAGCTTCCGGGAAGTGAAAGGGTCACATCTTCCGCGCGGAAGCAGGCGGCAACCTCCTCTCCCTCAGGAAGGTCTGAGACAGCAATAATCGTTGCAGCTCCCGTATCCACCCTCACAACGTGATCGCTGCTGGACACGATCCTGCCTTCAAGGATATTTTCAATGCCTACAAACCGTGCCAGTTCGCAGGTCTCCGGTGCGTTGAAGATCTCCTCCGCACCATCCTCAGCGACAAGCACACCGTCAATGATCACCGCTACCCGCGTGGCAAGGCGCATCGCTTCCTCGCGGGCGTGCGTGACCTGGACGATGGTGAGATCGCGTGTCCGGTGTATCTCCCGCAGATCTTCGATTAATTTCTCTTTGCTCACCGGATCGAGGGCCGAAAAGGGCTCGTCGAGGAGAAGAATGTCGGGTTCCACGGCAAGAGCGCGGGCGATCGCCACGCGCTGCTGCTCTCCGCCGGAGAGGGTGAGGGGGCGGCGGTCACGGAGCCCGCCGATATCGAAGGCCCGAAGGAGGTCTTCCACCCGCCGTTCAATGGTATGGCGGTCGGCCTTCTGCATCTTCAGTCCGAAGGCGATATTTTTGGCAACGGTCATGTGCGGAAACAGGGAATAGTCCTGATAGACCAGGGATATGCGTCTTCGTTCGGGAGGGATCCCGGCAACATCCTCGCCTCGCAGGAGGATGCGTCCGGATTGCGGCGAATGAAGACCGGCGATGCCCTCGAGAAGCACCGTTTTTCCTGCCCCCGACGGCCCAAGGATAAAGTAGAAGTCACCTTTTCGGATCTTCAGGCAGACGTCCCTGAGAGCGAAGGTGCCCAGACTCAGCGAGACGTGGTCAAACTCGATCATCGTACCTCCCCGTGTAGCGCGTGAGAAGGCGCAAGATTATGAACGCCGCAAAACAGGCGAGGATCATCACGAAAGCGACAGCACTGCTCGCCTTGATCCCGCTGGTGGTGAAGGTATAGTAAATGAGGGTCGAGATCACAAAGGGGTAGTAGGCGATCATAATAATAGCGGCAAACTCGCCGATCGCCCGCCCCCAGGCGAGGATGCTCCCGTTGAAGATGTGCCGGACACTCAGGGGAAGCACGACCCGCATGAAGGTCTGGAACCGGGTCGCCCCCAGAGTGCGTGCCACATTCTCCAGATGGACGGGAACCTTTTCAAATCCCTCCCGCACCGAATTGATGTAGTACGGCGCCGAAACAAAGAGCATGGCGATCACGATGCCCGGATAGGCATCCTCAAAGGTGAACCCCGCCGCGTAGAGCGGCGCCCCGAGGAGCCCTCTTCGCATGAACAGGAGGTAGACGAGGATGCCGGCGATGGTGTGGGGTAACATGATGGGGATGTCCACAAGACTCTCCACCACGCCTTTTCCCCGAAAATCGGTGCGTGCAAGGACGTAGGCGAGCGGGGTGCCGATGATGAGGAGAATGAGCACTGCGTTTAACCCTGCCCCCATGGTCACCACGATTGCATTGATCACGTCGCTGTCCGATGCCGTGGAGATGAGAAACGGGATATCGGAGAGCTCTTTGACCGCTATATTGAGAAGGGCAAGCACAGTCAGCCCGACGATCAGTCCGCCGATCAGGGAAAATGAGATCAGACAGGGATCAGGAAGACGGTGCTTGGTGCGCATAATATATCTCTGAATGTTACCGGATTGTTATTGTTTCCATACGAATCGGGCGATACCCGGCCCGGCAGACAATCCTGTCCGCACGCCAACCGGGAAGTCGGAAAAAAGTTAGGATTTCTGTTCGACAAGAGAGCTGAGGTCTTCAGGAACCTCGAGGTACCCTCCCGCAGGAATGATGGGGGGCTGGCCCTGCTCGTCCATGATCCCCTGCCCCGTCTCGCCGATCAGCATCTCCACGAATGCCAGACCGAGGTCGGGATTGTCGGCGTTCGTGGGCACGGTAACGCCGTAGACGATGGGGCTCGCAGTCTTGATGCCGCCGCCACAGTCCTCCTTCACCAGTGCATAGGTGTCGGCGTTCTCGATCGAGGAGAGGTCGATCTGCTCGGGGAGCTCCACGAATTTCAGGTCGTTCTGGACGGCCACACTGCGGTATTCCCACGCGTAGTCCAGACCGCCGGACTGCACCATCTGCACGAGCTCCACACTCTTAGGCCGGATGGAAAGCTGTCCGGTGGGCTCAGGGTTATTGGAGTCGATCAGGTAGCCACCATCCTCCTCGGTCACCGTGATGTTGCTGTTCTCGCCGACGGTGTTCTCAAAGATCTGGTCGTCACCATAGTGGAGTTCCGCAAGCTGGATGACCATGGGAGTCCGGTAGCCGCAGGGATCGAGGTTCGGGTCGGAGAACGCCCAGCGCACATCGTCACGGGCGAGTATCTCGTACCAATTGTCGGCATTGATCTCGTCCGCATACAGGCTCTGGTCGGTGTAGGTCAGGACCATGGTATTCTTGGCGAAGGTAACATACCAGTCCGCATCATCGGGCACCATGAGAGTGGGGATGAGCGCGTAATCCGCGGAGGCGAGGACGTCGGCATGCTTGTCGAGCTCGACGATCTCCTTGACTATCGCCGTGCTGCCGCCGGGGTGGAGCTGCACATCGACATTCGGGTAGGCAGCCTCAAACTCCGCCTCCAGCGCCTCGAAGGGGCTGGCCAGGCTGCCGGCATGGAAGACCACAAGGGTGGCCGGCTCCGCCGGCGCAGATGTCGGCGTTGCAGTTGCTGCAGGGGTCTGCTGCCCCTGATCGGGCTCTGTGCCCGTGCAGCCGCATAAAAACACTGCGGTGCAGAGCATCGCGATAAGCACAAGAACAGTATGCGTACGGTTCATGAAAAAAGATTTATGTCAACCTACATAAGGCTTTATTTTCGACTTTAACAACTTAATAAAGTTAATTATACCATATTTACACACCGGGCGATCATTCACCAAATCGGCCCTGGAAAAGAGAATTTAATGACTGGGATGTATATTCGGGTGCGGCGACGCCCAAAAAGTCCGACGCGGCCTATTTCCGTATGATCGTCCCGGGATTTTCCCCTTTCAGCGCCTTCTCGAGCATGCCCTGCTTGTGACCGTTGATGATCCTGACCTCGGTGACGTTCTTTGCATCACGGAGGAGCTCCACTACCTTGTCCTCCAGCACCATATCCTCCAGATTCATGTCGAGGAGCTCCTGCGCCTTAATATCCCGGATCAGTTCCGCATCGGGATTCTCAACGGGGTTTTCCGTAAACAGCCCGTCCACGTTCTTGACGAGGATGCAGGACCGTGCGCCCAGCACCTCTGCGGCGAGAAACGCACCGGTGTCGGTGCGGTGGGGAGGGATCATCCCTATCTCGGGGGGGTACTCGTAGAGCCCGTAGGGGGGTGTTCCGTGGGTGACCGGAAGGAGCCCCATCCGCAGCAGCATGGGGATGTCGAGCAAGTCGGCGGTATGGATACGCATGCCGCCATACTTCGAGAGGAGAACCGCCATCATGATGGCATTCTGCTCGCTGATCTTTCCGGCAAGTTCGGCGAGAACCCCGGTCGGCATATCAAGGTCGAGGCCGATATCGAGGATATGCCGGACCCTCACCCCGCCGCCGGTCACCACCAGCATTTTGTACTCCTTCGAAAGTGCACCGATCTCTTCGGCAAGCGGTTTGACGACGGGCGCGCCGTAATCGATAATCCCGTGGCCCCCAATCTTGATGATATTGAGATCAGGAGCGATCCTCAGCTGAGCCCGGCCCATGTATCGTTTCAGGAGCCCCTTCCTCACCAGTGATTCGCCCTTGAGTTTTGAATCAAGATCTCGCCTGTGAGTCATGTTACCCATCTCCCTACAATACCCCTATGCAAGAAAAGAGTATGGTTGTTTATCCCTCGCGCTCTTCCGATTCTGCAATCAGGTGCAACGCACTCGCTTTGATGGACACCCAGGCTGGCTTGCCCTCTGAAATCTCCATTTCCTCCGCCGAACGCACGGTGACCAGCGCACTCACCGGAAATCCGCAGTCGACCTTTACATGCATGAAGGGGGCAATATCTGAAATCTCAGCGATGGTGCCATTGAGGACGTTCCGGGCACTCGTTTGCGCAGTCTCGCCGATACCGATGGTCACATCCTCGCCCCGGAAGATGACCTTGACGCGGTCGCGGTGTGTTGGGGGTGGCTCTCCGACATAGAGGGTGGTCCCGGCCACCTCGACTGCGGTGATCTGGTGTTCCCTCCTCAGGACTTTCCCGTCGTGGATGTTATCGACTCCCACAAAATGGGCGATCTTTGTGTTGTGCGGGGCGTAGAAGATCTCCCTGGGAGTGCCGACCTGGAGGATTTCGCCCCCGATCATCACCCCGATGCGCTTTGCAACACGCTGTCCCTGGAGCATATCGTGGGTGTTCATCACCACGGTCATCCCCCGATCCCGGTTCATGCGCATGACCAATCTCTCAATGGTCTCCGAAGATTTTGGATCCAGATTCGCCGTGGGTTCGTCCAGAAAGAGGATCTCGGGGTCGGTGACGAGCACTCGCGCGAGGGAGACGCGCTGCTGCTCCCCGCCCGAGAGGTTTCTCACATTGCTACGGAGGTAGCGGGCGAGACCGACCTCCTCCAGCAGCTCCTTTACGCTCCGGTCGATCTCATTCTTGCCCACATGACGGTATTTCAACCCAAGGGCGACGTTTTCGTAGACGCTAGTATTGAAGACGATGGGCTTCTGAAAGAGCATTCCCATCCGCCGCCGCAATTCGACCACACGGTCCCGCTGCTCCACCACATCGACATCGAAGAGAGAGAGGTCTCCTGAGTCCGGCGGTTCGATCAGGTCGAGGATGCGCAACAACGTGCTTTTTCCTGACCCGCTCGGCCCGATGATCCCCATAATGTCGTCCTCTCCGACCGAGAGCTCGACGCCATGGAGGACTTCCATCTCACCATAGACTTTCTTGATACTCTGCGCTTCGATCATTGGCTACCCCCTCTGGACGAGATTGAGAACGACATTGACCACCAGCGCCACCCCAAGCAGGATGATCCCGAGGGCGATCGATAAGGAAAAATTCCCCATGGAGGTGTTGAGAGCGATGGTGGTGGTGAGCACACGCGTTAAACCCCTGATATTGCCGCCGATCAGCATCACCGTCCCCACCTCGGCGATGGCGCGGCCGAATCCCAGGAGCACCGCCGCCAGTATGGCAAATTTCGCCTCCCTGAGAATGGTGGTGATCGACTGCAGCTGGCTCGATCCCAGCGAAATGATGGTATAGCGCATCTCCCGGTCGATACCGCTCAGCGCGGAAACAGTGAGCCCGGTGATGAGGGGGATGATAAGGATTGTCTGGGCGACGATCATACCCTGTGGTGTGTGGAGCATCCCCAGAAACCCGAATGGCCCTGAACGCGAGATCATCAGATAGACCGCCAGACCGACGATCACCGTGGGGAGTGCGTAGAGCGTCTGAAGAAGGTTGATGACGGCCCGCTTTCCCCGGAATTCGTTGAAATAGATGTATGCACCGGCAGGAAGGGCGATGATGGAGGCAAAAGCGGTGGCGGAGAGGGAGACGTAGAGTGAACGCACGGTGATCTCTATCACCTCTGGATTGAGAGAGAAGATGAGTTCGATCGCTTCGACGAATCCCTGAATTATCTCATTCATGCCTGATCCCGGGGTTCCTGCCGGAATGTCCACTCTCCATCGGCATCGTCGTTCGCCGATCGTTTCGAGTAAGGCAGATTATGCCTGGGAGACCGGTTCTGCACAGGTGCAGTTGAACGGGGATGTCGTGCACTCCGGCGGGTAGAGTGGAGTGAAGAGCGCTTTCCCGTAATCTTCCACGCCAAACGAACCGATCATTTCCTTCGCCTCATCCGAGATGATCCAGTCGATGAAGTTGTTGGCCGCCTCGATATTGACATTGGGACAGTGTTCCGGATTCACCGCCATGATGCTGTAGCGGTTCAGCAGCGCATCGCCCTGGTCGATGATGGGGACGAGCACCAGATCGGTCTGGAACGCAAGGAACGTGCCTTCATCGGTCAGTGTATAGGCGTCTTTTTCGCTTGCGAGCACGAGCGTCTCACCCATGCCCCTCCCGGCTTCAATATACCATTCGCCCGATCCCTGCACCTCGGTCTCGTAGTCGTAGCCGGCCATATCCCAGAGGGCTTTCTCCTTGGAATGCGTGCCCGAATTGTCGCCCCGGGAGACGAACAGCACACCGGGCTCGCCGGCTGTGCCTTTCTCATAGAGTACCCTGAAGCCTTCCACCGGATCCATGCCGGCGATCCCTGCCGGGTCATCCTCGGGCCCTACGATCTGGAAGAAGTTATAGGCGATGCAGCGATGGTTGATCCCGTAGCCCGCATCGAGAAAGTCCTGTTCCTGGGAGGGAGAGTGCACGAAGAGGAGATCCACATCACAGCGCGTCGCCAGTTCAATTGCTATCCCCGTTCCCTGCGAGGAGATCTGGAGATCCACCCCGGTCTTCTCTTCGTACGTGTCCTCGATCATATCAAGGAGCCCGGTATCATACAGGCTTGTCGTCGTGGCAATCTTCAGCACGGCACCCCCCTCGGGAGGCGCTGCCGTTTTGGTTGCTGTTTCATTCGGTATCGCCTGGCCATCCGGGGTTTCTGTCCCGGTGCATCCCGCAAGGCAGATGCCGAGTGCGAGGATGGCCGCGAGCGACAGTGTCAGGAGTTTCGTACCGCTTGACATACAGGGGAGAGATGTATTGTCCAGGATATATTATATCTCCCATATTCTGGTTAATTGAACGACATACCCGCAAGCGCCCACATGGTGGCGCAATTTCCCGGCACCATCCCACACGAGGGAGGGACATGCATCACAGGGATTCCGGGCAGCCGCCGCGGGTATCGAGGCAGGAGAGGAGTGGCGCATGTCGGAGCGGTGATGCCGAAACCCATAATCCCTCATACACCCACTTTTTTCCCGCTATGTGGAAGGCGCTGGAGATCGATGACTGGACAGCCACCCGGCGGTCGAGCCTCGACGAAGTACGGCCTGCCGTGGAGGAGATCATCGGCAGGATAGGCAGGGAGGGCGACGCGGCACTGTTCGCCTACACCAGGGAGTTTGACGGCATCGACCTCGATCAACTCCGGGTCACCGAAGAAGAGCGCGAGCAGGCATTCGAGGATGTCGATTACCGCCTCACCGAGAGCCTCATCGAGGCAGAGGCCCGCATCACCCGGTTCCACGAGCTGCAGAAGCCGGACGATCTCTGGCTGCAGGAGGTGGAGCAGGGCATCACCCTCGGGGTGAAGACCACCCCCCTGCACCGGATAGGGTGCTATGTTCCCGGCGGGCGGGCAGCATACCCCTCGACCGCGCTGATGGCCGCCGTTCCCGCGCGTGTGGCCGGCGTCGCCGAAATCTGCTGCTGTTCCCCGCCGCCCATACACCCCCTCACCATCCTCGCCCTTGACATCGCCGGCGTCGACGAGATCTACCGGGTGGGCGGTGCACAGGCGATCGCCGCCATGGCGCTGGGCACGGAGAGCATCGCCCGCGTGCAGAAGATAGTAGGTCCGGGAAACGTCTACGTCACGGCCGCAAAGATGCTCCTGCGCGACCATGCGGAGATCGATTTCCCGGCAGGGCCGAGCGAGATCGGCATTATCGCCGACAAGAGCGCCAACCCCACCTTTATCGCCGCGGACATTCTCGCCCAGGCGGAACATGACCCCCATGCCGCCTGCGTCCTGGTCACCACCGACGCCGATCTCGCCGCGGCGGTGGGAGGCGAGGTAGTAAGGCTCAGCGAAGGTGCACCAAGAAGGGAGATCATCGACCAGGCGCTGGGCAATTCAGGATATGTTGTCGTGGACGATCTCGACGCCGGCGTGGAGGCGATCGACCGCATCGCCCCCGAACACCTCTCCATTCAGGTGGCAGACACCCTCGGCGTCCTGACCAGGGTGCGCAATGCGGGATCGATCTTCGTCGGCCCGTTCGCGCCGGTGGCCTGCGGCGACTATGCATCGGGGACCAACCACGTCCTCCCCACGGCAGGCTACGCCGCGCTCTACTCGGGGCTTGATGTGCGCCACTTCTGCAAAACATCGACCGTCCAGATCATCGACAGGACCGGACTTGATGCCATTGGCGATGTGGTCGAGGCGCTCGCCGATGCGGAGGGGCTGCACGCTCATGCCGAATCGGTGCGCATCAGGCGCAATTACCCGGATTAACAGACTATTCCCGGAACCGGTATACCGGCACCCCGGTTCTCATTCCTTTTTTCGCCATCTCACCCGGACTGCACTTCTGCACATCGTCGCCTGCCATACGCAGCTGGGCGCTCGCCAAGTCGGCACAGTGGACCGCCCACGCCTCTGCGGTATGGGGGAGGATCTCCCCATTGGGGCCGTGGTGCGACTGGATAATGTGCACGAGGTTGAGGTGGCACTCGAGGGGGAGCGCGCCGCGGTAGGCGGAGAGCTGGGCAAGCCCGGGCGTGATATGGCCTATCAGGCTGTACTCGGGGGTGCTGGAAAATCCGGGACCGGCAGATTTGAAGCCGAGCGTTTTCCCGATGTCGTGGAGGAGAGAGCCGGCGAGCGCGATGTCCCGGTCGATCCCTGACCGGGGCACGTGATCGGCGTAGGCGCAGGCAAACCGTGCGACCTCCAGGGTGTGTTCGTCGAGGCCCCGCGGGAATGGTGGTGCTTGAATCTCGCTGCCGGTTTTTCCCATCCTGGTATTACACTGAAACGCTTGATCGGCCGTATCGCAGGCGGACGAGCGCAATGAACATGCCAAGGCCATCGGCACCCCCCACGCGCGACTCGCCCCGGTTTATCCACCGAATAGGCACCTCCTCGATTCTGCAGCCTGCATTCTGCAGGCGCCAGAGGAGTTCTACATCGAATTCAAAACCTCTTGAGACCATGGAAGGAAGCACCTCATCGAGGGCACCTTTGCGAAACGCTTTCGCCCCGCACTGGGTGTCCCGGAAACGCAGCCCGAAGAGCACCCTCACGAGCGTGTTGAACATCCTGCTCTGCAGGCGCCGCCACCACCCCTGGGCGATCACGATCTCCGAGCCTTCCAGCCAGCGTGAACCAATGGCCCCGTCCGCCCCGTCAAGCCGGGCAAAGAGCTTCATCATCTCCTGAAGCGGCGTTGAGCCGTCGGCATCCATGAACCCCACGAACGGAGTGTCCGCCGCTTTCATGCCTTCCAGAACGCCCCCGCCCTTTCCAAGACGATGCCCGAACTCCATGCAGAGAAGAGAGAGTCCGGGATGGCGATCGGCGAACCTGCGGATTTTTTCGGCGGTGGCATCGTTCCCATCGCAAACAAACACGAGATGCCCTTCGAAATCTCCCAGATCTTTCAGGAGACGGTCGATACGCTCCGCTTCATTGTAGGCGGGGACGACGATGGTGCACTGATCCCAACTGGCCACGGACGCTCCTTACCCAGACGTTCAGCAGACCAGTTTGTCCACGATCTCTTCGGCAAACGCTTCTGCAACCGAAGGTCCCGCTGCGGTAATCAGGTCCATGTCGGCAACCACCGGAATGTCGACGAGCACCGCGCCGCCCTTCTCCATTTCCTGCACGGAGGCAGGACTCCGAAACACCGTCGCCTCCCGCCCCCTGAGCACTCCGGCCCTTGCGAGTACAACCGGGGAGAGGCAGATCGCAGCGACCAAGCAACCGGATTCAAAGAAGGTCCTGACCAGGTCCTGCAGCCTGGCGTTGCCCCAGAGATGGTCCTGCGCTCCTATGCCGCCCACGATCACAATGCCCGCATACTCCTCCGGCACCACGTCGTCCAGTGCAAGGGTGGCTTCGGCGGTTGCGCCCAGCATCCCCGAACAGGTCCCTGTCTTGTTGGACGCGATATCGTACGCGATCCCGTGGCGGTCAAATACGGAACGAGGCACTTGCAGTTCCTCGTCCCTGAAGTTCTCCGGCGCGATGACCAGCAGCAGTTTCATGCAACAGTGTGGATGCAGGGTACAAAAACTCTACCGCTCTTATCCGGGGCACCAGAGAAGAAGGGGGCAGGACGTCACTCCGGGATCATACACTCCCGATCCAATAATATTTCTATACAAAAATATTTAAGTCTGTATATTAATACTACCCTCCCGATCCTCATTCGCCAGAGGCCACGAGGCTGTGATGCACAGCAGCCAGCATATCCGTGCATCGCAGGCCGATATCGCCATATCCATACTCGCATGAGCTTGCCGTATTCATGGATGCGGCGATGCCACCGGACACACACATACTGCGCGAAAGGGATTGAACGAATTATAGGGGGAAGACGGAAGAATGCAACGTTCAATGAGAGGAATCATCCTCATCGTCCTTGCGGTGATGTGCCTCGGAGTGGGAACCGCCGCGGCGTTCGATCTCTCGATCGCCTGGAACAATACCTACGGTGATGAAGAGACAAATGAATCGGCCTATTCGATCATTCAAACAGAGAATGCGAGCCTGATCTTTGCGGGGGATACGGACGTAAAAGGCGCCGGCCTTGCGGATGCATGGCTGGTGCTGCTCGATGAAGAAGAGGGGACGCTTCTCTCGGATGCGGCATATGGAACTGTACTGAACGAAACGGCATTTGACGTCATCCAGAGCGATGACGGCACCATCGTCTTCGCAGGAAGCACAGTCCTGCCGCTTGAGGCCGACCTGTACCACGCTGATGCATGGGTGGTCGGGATCAACGCCACAGGAGAGGAGGAGCTGAACCGGACCTTCGGCGGGCCCGAGGTCAATGCATCGGCATACACGATCATCCAGACCACCGACGGCGGGTATCTCTTCGTGGGCAGTATCGAGGGCTACGAATCCGAAAACACCGATGCGTGGATGGTGAAGATCAATGCCACCGGCGAAGAGGAGTGGAACAGCCGCTTCGGCGGGGACCGGAACGAGTCCGCCTATTCGGTGATCGAAGACGATGAGGGGAATTTCCTGTTCACCGGCTACACGGAGTCATACGATGCTGGCGAAGCCGATGGCTGGGTCGTGAAGACGAACAGCACGGGCACGGAGCTCTGGAATGCGACCTTCGGTGGGGCAGGAAATGACACGGGATGGGACATATTCCAGGAAAATGAACAGAACTTCTCGTTCGTCGGCACGACCACCTTCTTCACCGGCGAGAACCGGACCGACACCGATGCGTGGTACCTGCGGTTCAATGCCACGGGAGCTCCCCTGCTGGAAGCAACCTATGGAGGGCCTGACGTCAATGCCACGGCACGTTCCGCCGTGGAGACACCTGACGGAGGCCGCCTGGTCGCAGGGAGCATCGAGGATTACGGGTCAGGCAACCGCGACGCGTGGCTGATCAAACTTGACACCAGCGCAGAAGAGGAATGGAACGGTGCACTGGGAGGGCCGTTGCAGGATCTCGCCAGGTCGGTCATCCGCATCTCCGAGACGTCCTATGTCTTCGCCGGCGAATTCAACGGGACGCTGGAAGCGCAGCCGCCCTACCCGGACGCCTGGGTGGTCAGGCTGGACGAGGTGATCGAACCGG